>Ga0079223_10001145_pt1 | contig 15348 bp, 12 predicted proteins | sample Stecom2011_FD_75072 | JGI IMG/M metagenome (GOLD analysis project Ga0079223, IMG submission 75072) | Agricultural soil microbial communities from Utah to study Nitrogen management - Steer compost 2011 | ecosystem: Environmental > Terrestrial > Soil > Agricultural land | place: USA: Utah... | reverse complement strand
GGCGGTTCTGCAGCGGCACCCGCTGACGCTCGTTGCCCTCGCGGATGCGCTCGACCACCAGTTCCTCGCTGACCGCCCCGGCCAGTTCGGCGCCATGATCACGGCCGAGCATGGCCAGCAGCAGGTCCAGCACCGCCATGCCGCCGCAAGCGCTGAGGCGGTCGCGGTCCCATTCGAACAGATGATTGGTGGCGATGACCTTGGGGAACCGCTCGCTGAAATCGTCCTGCCAGCGCCAATGCACCGAGCAGCGGTAGCCGTCCAGCAGCCCCAGCATGGCCAGCGGATAGACCCCGGCGGACAGACCCACCAGCGTGCAGCCCTGCCGGGCCAGCTGGCGCAGGGTGGCGGCCAGCGCCGGGGCAATCTCCCGGGGTGGCTCGTCGGCCAGCAGAAACAGTCGGCTCACGCCCTCCAGGCGTTCATCCCAGGGCGTGCCCGGCAGTTGCCAGGTTTCGTCGTCCGACTGCGCCTCGACCCGGAAGAACTGCAGGTCATAGGCTGCCTCGGCGTGCAGGCGCCGCGCCACGCGCAGGGCTTCTTCGGCCAGGGCCAGGGTGATGGCCCGGGTGCCGGGCCAGACAAGGAAACCGATGGTGGGGGCATTCATTGCGGCTGGCTGTAGTCCAGAAGCGGACGCGTCCTGCGGCCGGGGGTGAAAAGAGGACCATTCTAGTGGCCCGCCCCGCCAATTCCTACCTCCCCCGCGCAGAACGCGCCCTGGCTCAGGCCTCGATCTGCTTGCGCCGCTGCTCCACCAGTTGCTGGACCACCGAGGGATCGGCCAGGGTGGAAATGTCGCCCAGGTTCTCGTACTCGTCGGTGGCGATCTTGCGCAGGATGCGGCGCATGATCTTGCCCGAGCGGGTCTTGGGCAGACCCGTCGCCCACTGGATGACATCCGGCACGGCGATCGGCCCGATCTCGTGGCGCACCCACTGGCAGAGCTCCTGGCGCAGCGCCTCGCTGCCTTCCAGGCCGGCCATCAGAGTGATGTACACATGGATGCCCTGCCCCTTGATCTCATGGGGCACGCCCACCGCCGCCGCTTCCGCCACCTTGGGATGGGCCACCAGGGCACTCTCGATCTCGGCGGTGCCCAGGCGGTGTCCGGAAACGTTCAGCACGTCGTCCACCCGGCCGGTGATCCAGTAGTAGCCATCCTCGTCGCGCCGCGCGCCGTCGCCGGTGAAGTACATGCCCTTGTAGGTCTTGAAGTAGGTGTCCACGAAGCGGTCATGGTCACCGAAGATGGTGCGCGCCTGGCCGGGCCAGGAGTCGAGGATCACCAGGTTGCCCTCGGCCGGTCCCTCCAGGAGATTGCCCTGGTTGTCGACGATGCCGGGCACCACGCCGAAGAAGGGCCGGGTCGCCGAGCCGGGCTTGAGGGCGATGGCGCCGGGCAGCGGCGAGATGAGGATGCCGCCCGTCTCGGTCTGCCACCAGGTGTCGACGATGGGGCAGCGCGAGCCGCCGATGGTTTCGTAATACCAGTGCCAGGCCTCGGGGTTGATGGGTTCGCCCACCGAGCCGAGCAGGCGCAGGCTGGAGCCGTCGGCGCCTTCCATCACCGCGCGCCCCTGGGCCATCAGCGCGCGGATCGCGGTGGGCGCGGTGTAGAGGATGTTGACCTTGTGCTTGTCGATGATCTTCGCCACCCGGGTGATGTCCGGATAGTTGGGCACCCCCTCGTACATCAGGCTGGTGGCGCCGTTGGCCAGCGGCCCGTAGATCAGGTAGCTGTGCCCGGTGACCCAGCCGATGTCGGCGGTGCACCAGAACACCTCGCCGGGCCGGTAGTCGAACACCCGCTCATGGGTCAGGGCGGCGAACAGCAGGTAGCCGCCGCTGGTGTGCATGATGCCCTTGGGCTTGCCGGTGGAGCCGGAGGTATAGAGGACGAACAGCGGGTCCTCGGCAGACATCTCCTTGGGCTCGCAGTATTCCCCGGCCACCTGCATCAGGTCCTCGTACCAGACGTCGCGGTGCCGATGCCAGGCGATGTCCGCCCCGGTGCGGCGCACCACGATCACCCGCTTGACCGAGGCGGTTTCCGGATGGGTCAGCGCCTCGTCCACGTTGGCCTTGAGCGGAATGCGCTTGCCGCCGCGCACGGCCTCGTCGGCGGTGATCACCACCTTGGAGCCGCAGTCGCTGATGCGCCCGGCCAGCGCCTCCGGGGAGAAGCCGCCGAATACCACCGAGTGCACCGCGCCGATCCGCGCGCAGGCCAGCATGGCCACCGCCGCTTCGGGGATCATCGGCATGTAGATGGTCACCAGATCGCCGCGGTGCACATCCTGGCCGCGCAGGGCGTTGGCAAAACGGTTCACCTGCTCGTACAGCTCGCGATAGGTGATATGCCGGAACTGGTCGGGCTCGTCGCCTTCCCAGATGATCGCCACCTGATCGCCACGCTCGGCCAGGTGACGGTCCAGGCAGTTGGCCGCGACGTTCAGGGTGCCGTCGGCGAACCACTTGATGTCCACGTGGTGGTCATCGAAGGAAGTCTGCTTGACGCGGGTGAAGGGCTTCATCCAGTCCAGGCGACTGGCCTGCTCGCGCCAGAAGCCATCGGGGTTGACGACCGACTGCTGATACATCGCCTTGTAGGCAGCTTCGTCGGTCAGGGTCCGAGCGATCTGCTCGGGGGACACGGGGTAAAGGGACGCGGCAGCCATGGCGGTTCCTCTTTGTAGTTGTAATGACTGTGGCCGCCATGCCTGCAAATGCCGATACGCCCCGGCCTCGGCTGCGGCAAGAAAAGGCGGCCGCTCCCGTGGCTGACAGGGAGCGTACCTAAGGGAGAATAGACAGCGAAACGTGACGCAGCGCGCACACTTGCCTCTTTGCGGCCCCTGCGCGAGCGGCCCGAAACCGTTCGCGCCCTCTTGCCTTGTGTGGCGAATCCTGACCCAGGTCCCCATTTTTCCGACCGGGATGGTAGACTTCGCCACCTGTTGCATCAGCTCCAGCCATCGATGCAACGCCCTTCGCCCCAGGAAATGCCCTGGAATCGTTGCAGGATCACGGCATTTTCTCCGGAGATGCCCGTGAGTGTTCCGGATCACAGCCTGGTGATCCCGCCTGCCTTTTCTGCTCGCAGCCCTCGAGCCCAAGCTCGCCAATGCCTGCCTTCGCGCAGTGACTCGGGTTGCCTATAACGCCATGCCGCCCATGCGGCCTCGCGTCGTGCCAGCGACGCCTGCGGCAATAAAAAAAAGGAGATGGAGTTGTTTCAGCTATCCCTCACCACCTCGCTCTTGCTCTTGCTGTGCTTCTACGGTCTGACTTTCCTGGTCTCGCTGCGCATCGGCCGCAGGCAGGAAAACGTCGACAGCTACATGGTTTCCAACAACTCGGTCGGCTTCGGCGTGTCGGCGGCCAGCATGACCGCCACCTGGATCTGGGCCGCCTCGTTCTACGCCGCAGCCAGCTCCGGCTACAAGTACGGCCTGTCCGGCGCCCTGCACTACGGCTTCTGGGGCGCCCTGATGATCCTGTTCATCTACCCCTTCGGCCGACGCTTCCGGCAACTGGCCCCCAAGGCTCATACCCTTGGCGAGATCATGCATGCCAGGCATGGACGGGCCAGCCAGATGATCCTGGCCGGCTCCAACATCGTCGGCAGCGCCATCAGCCTGACGGTGAACTTCACCGCCGCCGGCGCGCTGGTGGAAGTCCTCACCCCGCTGAGCTTCATCCACGGCGTGCTGATTGCCGGGCTCGGCGTGCTGTCGTACACCCTCTGGTCGGGGTTCCGCTCGTCGGTACTCACCGACTTCGGTCAACTGGTGGCGATGATCCTGGCCGCGGTGATCATCATCCCGCTGATCTTCTTCAAGCTCGGCGGGCCTGAGCTGTTCACCACCGGCATGCCCCGCCTGACGCCCGAGCAGGCCAGCTTCTACTCGCCCACGGCCATCCTCGAACAGGGCGCACCCTTCTTCGTGGCCGTGCTCGCCTATGCCATCGGCAACCAGACCATCGCCCAGCGGCTGTTCGCGGTGCGCGAAGACCTGATCAAGCCGACCTTCATTACCGCCACCCTGGGCTACGGCGCGATCGTCATCGGCCTGGGCATGCTCGGCCTGCTGGCGCTGCTGGCGGGTGTGCAGCCGGTGGATGGCGACCTGAACAACCTGATCCCGCAGATGGCCTCGACCTACCTGCCGCCCTTCGTGATCGGCCTGTTCTTCATCATGGTGATCGGCTCGCTGTCGTCCACCGCCGACTCGGACCTGTCCGCCCTGTCGGCGATCGTCATGACCGACATCTATGGCAAGAACCTGGCCCGCGGCAAACCCAACCCCAAGGTCATGCTCTGGGTAGGCCGCCTGACCATGGTGGTGGCGACCATGACCGGAGTGATCTTCGCCAGCCTCAAGCTCGACATCCTGAGCATGCTGATCTTCGTCGGGGCCCTGTGGGGCGCGATCGTCTTCCCGGTGATCGCCAGCCTGTTCTGGGAACGCGTCACCAACAAGGCCTTCACCAGTGCCGTGCTCGCCGCCTTCGGCATGTTCGTGATCAGCCGCTTCGAACTGCTGCCGCTGCAGGGTGCCGTAGGCGTGCTCTTCGAACTGTGCGCCGCGATCGGTGGCGGCGTGGTCATCGGCCTGATGACGTTCGGCTTCTTCGGCCGCGTCGCCGGCCTCGTTCTGGGCGTGCTTACCGCCCTGATCCTCGCGCCGTTTGCCATCGGCTTCCTGCGCGACTACCCGGTGCTGCTCAGCTCCCTGACCGCCTACGGCGTCAGCATGCTGGTCTGCGTCACCGTCAGCCTGCGCAGCCAGGAGCGCTTCGACTTCGACCATATCGGTGAACGGGTCGTCGCCTTCCAGACTGCGCAATCCGAATCCAAGAAAGAGGAGGAAAAGAACCTATGTCCAGTCTCGCTCTGACCGCCTACGTCCTGGTCTGGCCCGCCATGGCCAGCATTGTCCTGGCCGTGCTGTGCATCGGTCTGGCCCGCGACATGCTGAATGCCAAGCGCAACGGCACCGATCTGGTCTGATAAGTCCCTGGCGCCGTTGCACGCGCAGCTGCCCCATGAAAAAGCCCGTCATTCAGGACGGGCTTTTTCATGGGTGCAATGCACGGTTAGTGTGTGGCCAGCTCGTTTGCCCGGTTGGCCGCCAGCGCCGCCTCGATCAGCGCCTTGCCGATCTGCGGCTCGTATTGCTTCCACACCGGCTGCAGGGCCTGGCGCCACTGGTTGCGCTCCTCGGGGGTCAGCACGATGAGCTGGCTGGTTCCTGCCGCGATGATCGCCTCGCGGGCCTGCCGGTTCAGGCCTTCGGCCTGGCGGTTCACCTCCTGAGTGACCTCCTCGATGATGGCTTCCAGCTCGGTGCGCACCGGTGCCGGCAGGCCGTTCCAGAAGGCCGTGTTGGTGATCAGCAGGTAGTTGCCGATGGCATGGTTGGATTCGACCATGTACTTCTGCACTTCGTGGTACTTCTGGCTGTAGATGTTGGACCAGGGGTTGTCCTGGGCGTTGACCACCCCGGTCTGCAGGCCCTGGTAGATTTCCGCGAAGCTCATCTTGCGCGGCACGGCCCGCAGCGCGCTGTACTGGGCGGCCTGCAGATCCGACGGCATCACCCGGAACTTCAGTCCGCGGGCATCGGCCGGCACGCGCAGCGGCTTGTTGGCGGTGAACTGGCGCATGCCGTTGAGCCAGTAGGCCAGGCCGGTGATGCCCTTGTCCTCCATGGAACGCAGCATGGCGCGCCCCTGCTCGGACTGCTGGAAGCGCTGCGCCGCCGCCATGTCGTCAAACAGGAACATCAGGTCGAACAGTTGCAGTTGCCTGGTGTACTGCTCCAGCTTGGACGGCGCCGGCGCCAGCATCTGCACCTCGTTCATCAGCAGGGCCTCCATTTCCTTGCCGTCGCCATACAGCGAGGAATTGGAAAAGACCTGCACCTCGACCTGCCCCGGCAGCCGCTCGGCCACCAGCTTCTGGAACATCAGCGCACCCTGCCCCTTCGGCGTGCTGTCGGCGGTGATATGGGAAAACTTGATCACGATGGGCTCGGCCTGAGCGCCGAACAGGCAGAACAGGGTCGAGGCGGCAAGCAGGCGGGCGAGACGGCGTGTTTTCACTCGTGCCATGGGAAGCTCCGTAGTTGTAGTTGTTGAGCCACGTGGTAGCCCGACTCTAGCCCGGTGCGTTCTCCCGCTGACATTGGTATTTGGCCAAGCACCGCTTCGCCATCGGCGAAGCCCGCGTGCATCACCCGTTTACACGGCCTTCAGCCCTGCCCCTCGTGCTGGACGAGATGCTCGAGCAGTTGCCGGGCGGTCACGGACAGGGCATCCGGATCGCGCACGCCGATCTTCAGTTCCCGGGAAGCCCAGGCTTCCGCCAGCGGCACGGTCGCCACGTCCAGCGCCGGCAGGTAGTTGCGCACCACCTGGGCCGGCAGGATGCCGACACCCATGCCGGTGTGGATCATGCGGCAGATCGCCTCGAAGCTGCGTACCTGGATACGCAGGCGCAGCGGAATGTCCTGCTCCAGGGCCACCTGCTCCAGCAGCCCGTGCAGCGAGGCATCCTGCTGCAGTCCGATGAAGTCGCAGCCGCTGGCTTCGCGCAGCTGCAGGCTGTCGCGGCTCGCCAGGGGATGATCGCGGGGCGTGACCAGCACCAGCTGGTCGCGCCGGTAGGGGTACACCTGCAGGTCATCCGCCGGCAGGTGCCCGGCGAAGATGCCGATATCGGTCAGCCCCTCGCGCAGGGCCCGCAAGGTGTCGGCGCTGACCCGCTCCTCCAGGTCGATCTTCACCGCCGGATGCCGGCGGCTGAAGCTGCTGAGATCCTCGGGCAGGAACTGGATGACCGCCGAGGTGTTGGCATGGATGCGCACATGGCCCTTGACGCCTGCGCTGAACTCGCTGAGGTCGGCATTCATCTTGCGCAGGTTGTCCATGACGGTACGCGCGTGATGCAGCAGCGCGTGGCCGGCCGGGGTCAGCTCCACGCCCTTGGGTTGCCGGTAGAGCAGCTGGATGCCCAGTTGCTGTTCCAGATCACTGACCCGTTTGCTCACGGCCGCCAGGGCCAGGTGCTCGCGCTCGGCGGCCCGGGTCAGGCTGCGCTCGTCGGCCACGGCCACGAACAGGCGCAGGGTGGTGAAGTCGAAACGTCGCATTGGAGGACTCCGCATTCGTATTCGACGAAGCATCTCCGGCCAAAAGCCCCAACACAACCCCTGCCAATGGCGTACAGGCTTCGTGCACCGCGAAGCCTGGCTTGCCAATTGATCAATTGCCCGGCCCCGCTGGCGGGGCCATTCTCAAGGCCTGCCAGAACGCCTGATGAGGTGAACAAGATGACCCACGAGAAGGATGCGAGCCTGCCGCTGGAGGGGCTCAGGGTGCTGGAGATGGGGCAGCTGATCGCCGGCCCCTTTGCCAGCAAGCTGCTCGGCGAATTCGGCGCCGACGTGATCAAGATCGAGCCGCCGGGGGTGGGCGATCCGCTGCGCAAATGGCGCAAGCTCAAGGACGGCACCTCGCTGTGGTGGCATGTGCAGTCCCGCAACAAGCAGTCGGTCACCCTCGACCTCAAGGCGCCCGAGGGTCAGGACATCGTCCGCCGCCTGGTGGCCGAGGCCGACATCCTGGTGGAGAACTTCCGCCCCGGCACCCTGGAAGACTGGGGACTGGGCTGGGAAGAGCTGGAGAAGATCAACCCGCGGCTGATCATGCTGCGCATCTCAGGTTACGGCCAGACCGGACCCTACCGGGACCTGCCCGGCTTCGGCGTGATCGGCGAAGCCATGGGCGGTCTGCGCCACCTCACCGGCTATCCGGGGCAGCCGCCGGTGCGCGTCGGCGTGAGCATCGGGGATTCGCTGTCCTCACTGTACGGCGTCATCGGCATCCTGCTCGCCCTGCAGGAGCGCCAGCGCAGTGGCAAGGGTCAGGTCATCGACGTGGCCCTGTACGAATCGGTGTTCGCCATGATGGAAAGCCTGATCCCGGAATACGATGCCTTCGGCCATGTACGCGAGCCGGCCGGCAGCGCCCTGCCCGGCATCACGCCGTCCAATTCCTACCGCTGCAGCGATGGCACCTACGTGCTGATCGCCGGCAACGGCGACAGCATCTACAAGCGCCTGATGCACCTGATCGGCCGGGCCGACCTGGCCGAGGACCCGCGCTTCGCCCACAACGACGGCCGCAGCCAGCATGCCGAGCTGATCGACGCCGCCATCGGCGAGTGGACCGCCCGGCACCCCCGGGAGCAGGTGCTGGAAGCCCTCAGGGGCGCCCACGTACCGGCCGGCTATCCCTACACCGCCGCGGACATCGTGAAGGACCCGCACTACGCGGCGCGGCGCATGATCGAGCAGGTCGAGACCTTCGCCGGCCCCCTCAAGGTGCCCGGCGTGTTGCCCAAGCTCAGCCGCACCCCGGGGCGCATCGGCCAGGGCGGCCCGCGCCTGGGCGAACACACCGACGACGTACTGGCCGGGCTCGGCCTCACCGAGGCGCAGCGCCAGGGCCTGCGCGAGCGAGGAATCATCTGATGAGCAAGCGTGTGTACATCCAGGAAGTCGCCACCCGCGACGGCTTCCAGATCGAGTCCCGTTTCATTCCCACCGCGGACAAGATCGCGCTGATCGACCAGCTCTCCGCGACCGGGCTGGCGAAGATCGAGGTCACCTCCTTCACCTCACCGAAAGCGATTCCCAATCTGCGCGACGCGGAAGAGGTCATGCGCGGCATTCGCCGCGTGCCGGGGGTGGTCTATACCGTGCTGGTGCCCAACGAGAAGGGCTGCGAGCGAGCCCTGGCCTGCGGGGTGGACGAAATCAACCTGGTGATGTCGGCCAGCGATACCCACGGCCTGGCCAACCTGCGCATGACGCCCGAGCAGTCGCTGGCGCAGTTTCGCGCGATCATCGAGGCTACCCGCGGCGCCGACGTCGCCATCAACGCCTCGCTGTCCACTACCTTCGGCTGTCCGTTCGAGGGCGCCGTCCCGGAAGCCCGCGTGCTTGCCCTGATCCAGGAGCTGCTGGAAATCGGCGTGCACGGCATCACCCTGTGCGACACCACCGGCATGGCCGACCCGGCCCAGGTCGAGCGGCTCTGTGGCGAAGCACTGCGCCGCTGGCCGGAAGCGGTGTTCACCGCGCATTTCCACAACACCCGCGGCATGGGCCTGGCCAATGCGCTGGCCGCCCTCAACGCCGGCATCGACCGTTTCGACGCGTCGCTGGGCGGCCTGGGTGGCTGCCCCTACGCGCCGGGCGCCAGCGGCAACATCTGCACCGAGGACCTGGTGCACATGTTCGCGCGCATGGGCCTGGACACCGGCGTGGACCTGGATCATCTGCTCGCGGTCGCCGGCGCCCTCCCCGACCTGGTCGGCCACGAGGTCCCCGGCGCGATCCTCAGGGCCGGCAAGGCGGACCGCCGCTACCCGAAGCCGCAGTGGATGAGCGCCCAGGCCTGACCCCTTCCCGCCATGAAACAGCCCGTCACCGAGGACGGGCTTTTTCATGGATGCAGGAATAAAAAAGGCCCATCGACTCGAGAGGCGATGGGCCAAGGGGATGTGGAATGGTTTGGATCAGTTGGCGGCCACGCTGTCCGGCTGGTTGGCAGCCACCGCAGCCTCGATCAGGTCCTTGCCGATTTCGGCTTCGAACTTCTTCCACACCGGCTTCATGGCCTCACGCCACTGGTTGCGCTCTTCCGGAGTCAGCTCGAGGATCTGGCTGGTGCCCGCCTTGACGATGGCCTCGCGAGCCTCGCGGTTCAGCTGATCGGCCTGGCGGTTGACCTCCTTGGTGGCGTCGTTGAGCGCGGCGCGCAGCTCGACGCGGACGTTCTCGGGCAGGCCATTCCAGAACTTGGTGTTGGTAATCACCATGTAGTCGATGGCGCCATGGTCGGAGGCGGTGAAGTACGGCTGCACTTCATGCACTTTCTGGCTGAAGTAGTTCGACCAGGTGTTCTCGGTGCCATTGACCACGCCGGTCTGCAGACCCTGGTACACCTCGGCGAAGCTCATCTTGCGCGGGTTGGCGCGGATGGCCTTGAACTGCTCGTCCAGCACATTTGAGGCCTGCACGCGGAACTTCATGCCGCGGGCATCCTTGGGCAGACGCATCGGCTTGTTGCCCGACAGCTGCTTCATGCCGTTGTGCCAGTAGGCCAGGCCGGTGATGCCCTTGGGCTCCATGGCGCGCAGCAGGGACTGACCCGCTTCGCTGGCCTGGAAACGGTCCACGGCGTGGATGTCATCGAAGATGAACGGCAGGTCGAAGATCTGGATGGACTTGGAGTAGGGCTCCAGCTTGGACAGGGACGGTGCCAGCATGTGCACGTCGCCCAGCAGCAGCGCTTCCATTTCCTTGCCGTCGCCGTACAGGGAAGAGTTCGGGTAGACCTCCACCTTGACCTGGCCCGGCAGGCGCTCCTCGGCGTACTGCTTGAACAGCAGCGCACCCTGCCCCTTGGGCGTGCTGTCCGCCACCACGTGGGCGAACTTGATGACGATGGGGTCCGCCGCTTGCACGAGACCGGCGAAGGACAGGGATACGGCACAGGCGAGCGCCTTGAAGGTGAACTTGCGCATTGTGTTACCTCGTTGTTGTTGTATGCGTGAAAGCCTTACGGCAGCTTTCCTTCCCTGGGATGGTTGTTTCTCCTCTGGACTGAAAGGGATTCGACAACGCCGGCGGCGCATGCCGCCGGCCGCTTCAATCAGGCCTGGCCGGCCCGCGCCAGCAGGCGCAGGGCCCGGCGGATCACCGGCATGTCCACCATCTGGCCATCCACCACGAAGACCGCCTCGCCCTTGGCGAAGCCGTCCATGACGCGGCGCGCCCAGCCGAGCTCCTCTTCGCTGGGCATCAGGGTGGCGTGCACCACCTCGACCTGCTTCGGGTGGATGCACAGGCGGCCGCCGAAGCCCATGTCGCGGATATCGGCGGTGTGGCGGGCCAGGCCTTCGCTGTCCTGGAAGTTGGGGAACACGCTGTCCAGCGGCGGGGCCAGGTCGGCCAGGCTGGAGTGCAGCAGGATGGCGTAGCGCGCCTGGTCGAGGATGCGTTCCGCGGCGGCGGTGCCGCTGGCCAGGCCCAGGTCCAGACCCAGGTCGAGCGCGCCGAAGGTCAGGCGTTCCACGCCCTTGGCACGAGCAATTTCTTCCAGGCGCTGCAGGCCCAGGGCGCTTTCGATGATCGGCCACACCGGCTTGCCGCAGGCGGCGGCGCCTTCCACCTCCCGGGCGGACTCGGCCTTGGGCAGCAGGACCCCGGCCACACCGGCATAGCGGCGGCACAGCTCCAGGTCCTCGACGTGCTGGGCATGCAGGGCGCCGTTGACGCGCACCCAGATGCTCACCTCCGGGTTCTCGCGCAGGAAGCGCTCCAGGTTGTCACGGGCCTCGATCTTCAGGGTCTCGGCCACCGCGTCCTCGAGGTCGACGATGACCACGTCGGCGCCGGTGGCCAGGGCCTTGGCGATGCGTTCCGGCCGGGTGGCCGGCACGAACAGGGCAGAACGAACGATGCTGCTCATGGATGGAATCCTTGTTGTTGTTTCACACGGCGCCCTGCTGGCGCAGACGCTGGATGTCGCCCTCGGCGTAGCCCAGTTCACGCAACAGGCGTTCGGTATGCTCGCCGAGCGCCGGGATCGGGTCCATGCGCGGTTCGAAGGAGGCGTTGCGACCCGGGGGCAGCAGTGCGGGCAATTCGCCGGCCGGGCTGTCGACGGTGGTCCAGCGCTGGCGCGCCTTGAGCTGCGGATGTTCCCAGACGCCGGCCATGTCGTTGACGTGGGCGTTGGCGATGGGCGCGGCGTCCAGGCGGGCGATCACCTCGTCGGCGGTCAGGGTGCTGAACACCTCGACGATGATGGCACGCAGCGCGGCGCGGTTTTCCGAGCGCTTGAAGTTGGCGGAGAAACGCGGGTCCCGGGCCAGTTCCGGCTTGAGCAGCACCTTCTCGCAGAAGGCCACCCACTCGCGCTCGTTCTGCAGGCCGAGCATGACGGTCTTGCCGTCACCGGCCGGGAACGGGCCGTAGGGATAGATGGTGGCGTGGGCGGCGCCGGCGCGCGGCGGCGGGGTGGCGCCCTTGTAGGCGTAGTACAGCGGGTAGCCCATCCACTCGACGAGGCTTTCCAGCATGGACACGTCCACGCGGCTGCCCTTGCCGGTCTTCTCGCGCAGCATCAGCGCCGAGAGCACGCCGGTGTAGGCATACATGCCGGCGGCGATGTCGGCGATGGAGCAACCGGCCTTGGCCATCTCGTCCTCGCCGGGACCGCCGGTGACGGACAGGAAGCCGCCCTCGGACTGGATCAGCAGGTCGTAGGCCTTCTTCTGCTCGTAGGGACCGCCCTCGCCGTAGCCGGAGATGTCGCAGACGATCAGGCGCGGGTAGCACTCGTGCAGCACATCGAACGACAGGCCCATGCGCGCCGCGGCACCCGGTGCCAGGTTCTGCACCAGCACGTCGGCCTGGCTCAGCAGCTTGTCGAGCACCTGCATGGCGTCGTCCTGCTTGAGGTCCAGGGTCAGGCTTTCCTTGGAACGGTTGGTCCACACGAAGTGGGAAGCCAGGCCGTCCACGCGCTCGTCATAGCCACGGGCGAAGTCCCCGGAGCCGGGGCGCTCCACCTTGATGACCCGGGCGCCCAGGTCCGCCAGCTGGCGGGTGCAGAACGGCGCCGCGATGGCATGTTCGAGGCTGACCACGGTAATGCCGTCCAGGGGACGAACCTTGTTGTCTTGCTGAGTCATGTTCCAGTTCCGTTGCTCGCCAGCCTGGCGCTTGTTGTGTTCCACGCGCCAGGGCCGGCCGGTTTGCACGCAATCGCGGGGCCGCACAACGGCCCCTTCGGGCGCCCGGTCAGGCCAGGCCGCCCAGGTCGTAGGTTTCGCGCAGGCGCCAGACGCGCTCGATCAGCACGCCGGCCTCGTCGTCGCTGCGCGCGCCGGAGAAGGCCACCAGGCGGCGGAACTTGTCTTCCAGCTCCGCGCGGCTCAGGGTGTTGCCCGGATCGCCCTTGGGCTCGTCCACGGCGGCGCTCAGGGTGCGGCCGTCCACGGTGACCACCTCGACGCGGCCCAGCCAGCGCTGCGGGTAGGCGCCGTCCACTTCCGGATCCAGCACCATGCTCACCTTCTCGCGGAATTCGCCGACGCGCGGATCGGTCAGCGCGTGGGTGTGGAACTCGGTCAGGCCGGCCTTGCCGTACAGGGCGATCAGGCCCAGCACGGTGCCCATGGAGAACTTGGCCTGGTGCACGGTCTGCGGCACCACCACGCGACCCAGCACATCGATGGCGCCCTGGTGCACGCGGGTGGTGACCCTGGCGATCTCGTCGGCGGTGAGGTTCTCGCGCTGCATCAGCAGCAGCAGCGCATCGGCGGCCGGGTGGGTGTGACGGCAGGAGGCGTGGAACTTGAAGCTGGTTTCCACCAGCGCCCAGCGCTCGCCCAGACGGTCGGACAGCCAGCGCGGATCAGCGTCCTTGGACATGCCGGCGGCCATGCCCTGCTCGCCTTCCAGGATGTTGCGCGCCCCGGTCAGCCCCTCGGCGGTCAGGTAGGCGGCCAGCAGGCCGTCGGCGGCGGCCTTGGCGGTGTGCAGCTGCTTGGAGTCGGCGGCGTCGCGCAGGAATTCCCACAGACCGGCGGCCTGGGTGCCGGCACTGCCCAGCAGGTTGATGAACTGCTCCTTGTCGAAGCCCATCAGCTTGCCCACGGCCACGGCGGCGGCCAGGGTGCCGACGGTCGCGGTGGTGTGGAAGATGCGGTAGTGGGAACGACCGAGGAATTCACCGATGCGGATGCCCGCCTCGTAGCCGGCCAGGGAGGCCAGCAGCAGCTCGCGGCCGGACTTGCCCAGGTCCTGGGCGGCGGCCAGGGCGGCCGGGAACACCACGGTGGCCGGGTGCAGCACGGAGCTGTTGTGCAGGTCGTCCTGCTCCACCAGGTGCGAGCTGGCGCCGTTCACCAGGGCGGCGAAATAGGCCGAGCTGGAGCGGCGGCTGACCAGGATGCGGGCGCGGCCTTCGGCCGGGCCCATCTTCTCGGCATAGCGCTCGAACAGCGGAATCGGGTGCGAACCCTTGCTGGCCAGCGCCGAGCCCAGCCAGTCGAGGAACAGGTCTTCGGTGCGAGCGAGTACATCGGCCGGCACCTGCTCGTAGCGCAGGTCGGCAAGGAAAGCGGCGAGTGCCTGGGTGTGCTGGCTCATTCGGCCATCTCCACGTAATTCGAGAGTTCGATCAGGTTCAGGTCAGGGTCGAGCAGATACACGGAGCGGATGGGTCCGGTGGCGCCGGTGCGGGCCACCGGACCCACGAGGATTTCCAGGTTGTGACCGTGCAGTTGCGCGACCACCTCGTCCAGGGGCTCCTCGACGATGAAGCACAGATCCGCCGAGCCCGGCGTCGGGCGATGGGCGTGGGGCTGGAACTCGGCGCCGGCCTGGTGCAGGTTGATCTTCTGGCTGCCGAAGGCCAGCGCCTTGCGGCCCTCCCCGAAGGTCACCAGGCGCATGCCCAGCACACGGGTGTAGAAGTCGACGCTGCGGTCGATGTCCTGCACGGTGAGGACCAGGTGGTCGAGTTGGCGGATCTGCATATACGTATCTCCGTCGTCATTTCGTAGGGTGGCTCGCGCTTCATCGAGCCACCGAACGCGCCGCAGGCGCGCCGTTCGCCGCGGCGGTGGCCAAGGCTGCGCCTTGACCACCCTACGATTTGCTCCGTCGTTTAGAAGGAACGGGGCAGCTCCAGCAGGTGCTCTGCCACATAGGAAAGAATCAGGTTGGTGGAGATCGGCGCCACCTGGTACAGACGGGTCTCGCGGAACTTGCGCTCGACGTCGTACTCGTTGGCGAAGCCGAAGCCGCCGTGGGTCTGCAGGCAGGCGTTGGCCGCTTCCCAGGACGCCTTGGCGGCCAGGTACTTGGCCATGTTGGCCGCCGCACCGGCGTTGCGGCCGGCGTCGTACTCCTCGCAGGCGCGCCAGCGCATCAGGTCGGCGGCCTCGATCTCGATGTGGGCCTCGGCGATGGGGAACTGCACGCCCTGGTTCTGGCCGATCGGGCGACCGAACACCACGCGGTCGCGGGCGTACTGGGCCGACTTCTCGGTGAACCAGCGGCCGTCGCCGATGCACTCGGCGGCGATCAGGGTGCGCTCGGCGTTCAGGCCGTCGAGGATGTAGCGGAAGCCCTTGCCTTCTTCGCCGATCAGGCTGCTGGCGGGGATTTCCAGGTTGTCGAAGAACAGCTCGTTGGTCTCGTGGTTGACCATGTTGGCGATCGGCTGCACGGTCAGGCCGTTGCCGATGGCTTC
>Ga0079223_10001141_pt1 | contig 15360 bp, 12 predicted proteins | sample Stecom2011_FD_75072 | JGI IMG/M metagenome (GOLD analysis project Ga0079223, IMG submission 75072) | Agricultural soil microbial communities from Utah to study Nitrogen management - Steer compost 2011 | ecosystem: Environmental > Terrestrial > Soil > Agricultural land | place: USA: Utah... | reverse complement strand
ACATCATCCGGCGTTACATAATCCCGGTTGTTCAGCCACGCCAGAGCCCGCGCGCAACGATCAAGCGCTATGGTTCCCCGGGGACTGGCTCCGAAAGCTGTCCAGCGTGCCAGTTCCGGATCCAGGCTGGCAGCATTGCGGGTTGCCAGCACCAGTGCAAGCAGGTACTGCTCCACAGGCTCTGCCATGAATATATCGGCCACTTCATTGCGAGCTTCAAATACCTGTTCGCGGCTCAGGCGGACAGCCACAGCTGGTTGCCCGAGCCGATAATCATTGCGGGCAAGATGCAGGATGGCCTTTTCGGCGTCTGCCGATGGGTAGTCAATTACGACATGCATCATGAACCGGTCAAGCTGTGCTTCTGGCAGTGGATAGGTTCCCTCTTGCTCTATCGGATTCTGAGTAGCCATTACCATGAACAGTTTGTCCAGAGGGAAGGTGCGCATACCCACGCTGACCTGTCGCTCACCCATGGCCTCCAGCAGTGCTGACTGCACTTTGGCAGGTGCCGGGTTAATTTCATCGGCCAGTACCAGGTTATGGAAAATCGGGCCGCGCTGAAATTCGAACAGGCCAGTTTCTGCACGGTAGATTTCACTGCCGGTTACGTCAGACGGTAACAGATCCGGAGTGAACTGAATTCGATGAAAATCCCCGTCCAGATGGTCAGATAAGGCCTTGATAGCGGTGGTTTTGGCCAAGCCAGGCGCCCCCTCAACCAGCAGGTGACCATCAGCCAGAAGTGCAATGAGTAATCGGTCTACCAGCTTTTCCTGCCCGATAATCCTTTTCGCCAATTGCGACCTGAGTTCACTGAATGTATTTTGTAGCGCCATTGGAATGCGACTGCTCCCATGCTTGTGAATTCGTCAGACGAGTGTTTATAGTCGGTAAGTAGTTGCCGAAGTTTTCGCGTCTGACCGGCAAAAATCAAGGGTTTGACTATGCTTATGTGACCCTATTGCGATTACGTTTATTTCACATTAACCGAGGTCGATTATGAATGCGCTGATAGTAGCCAGCAAAGATCAGTTTTTTGAACAGCTGGCCGATGCCTTTGTACAGAAAATTGCAAAAGCTGAAGCAAAGAAAATCAGCGATTTTGCCCGACAGCATTATGCCCATATACCACTTGAAGAGCTTGTTAGCCGGCAATTTTCAGACACCTATGGTGCCGTACTTGCTGCCTGGCAGTTTCTGCAGAAGCGTAACGCAAATGAAACCCCCGTTTTAGTCTTTAATCCTGATCTGGAAGGCGACGGCTGGCAATCGACCCACACTGTCATCTTTATCCTGCATCCGAATATACCATTTCTGATCGACTCACTTCGGATAGCCGTTAATCAGCGGGAAATTGGCACTCACTCTATTCAGCATTCCATTTTTGGGATAACGCGCGATAAAAATGGCCATCTCAAGACACTCTCACCGGCAACACAAAGCGGTAGCGATGCCGCTCACGAGGCGTTTATTGTTCTGGAGATTGATCGCCACAGCGATCCACAAGAACTGAAAAGTATTGAAGAAACTCTCCAGGCCGTGTTGCACGAAGTGCGTATTGCCGTGGCTGACTTTCCTTTGGTCACCGATAAGGTTGCAGAGGCGCTTGTTGAGCTGGACACCACCACGGCGGGCATCACCAGCGAGCAGAAAAAGGAAGCCCAGGCTTTCCTGAAGTGGCTGGTGGAAGATCATTTTACTTTTCTGGGGTATGACGAATATTCGTTTATAAGTGACAAGAGCGGCATGGTTGTACGCCGGGTAGATAAATCGGAACTTGGTATTCTGCGCGTAAATAATGAGCGTCCAGCGAAAGTGCGGCTTGACGAACTTCCCCAGCGCACCCGCCATGAAATGACCCGAACCGATGGTATGTTTATCTTTGCGAAGTCCGCGCAACGCTCTCGTGTTCACCGTCCGGCATATCCGGATTATATTGCCGTGAAAAAATTCAACAATAAGGGCGAAGTGGTTGGTGAACGTCGCTTCCTTGGCCTTTATACGTCGCGGGTTTACAACGAGTGCCCGGATGAGATTCCTTTGCTGCGCAGAAAGTTCCAGAAGGTAATGGAAGGTTCCGGATTCCTTCGGGATGATTACGCCGGCAAGGAGCTGGAACAAATACTTGCTCTTTATCCAAGGGACGAACTGTTCCAGATTGAGCCCGATGAATTGCTCCGTGTTGCGAAAAATATCCTTTATATTCAGGAACGTCGCCGAATTGAACTTTTCCTTCGTGAAGATATTTATGGCCAGTTTGTTACGTGTCTGGCATTTTTCCCGCGGGATATTTACGACACCGAGTTGCGACTTAAAGTAGAACAGGTGTTGTGGGATGCTCTGGGTGCTGAAGATATAGAGTTTGTAACGCATTTTTCTGAGTCGGTACTGGCACGGGTTCAGTTCACCATTCGAGTACCCCAGGTTGAAAACCGACAACTGCCTCTTGCAGAGATCCGTGAAAAGGTTATTGAGTTGGCGCAGTCCTGGCGCGATGGCCTGGGTAACTCGCTCAGTGACGTATACGGTGAAGAGCTGGGCAAAGAGTTGTTCCGTTCCTGGGCGAGTGGCTTTCCGGGCAGTTACACAGACATGTTCTCCTCCCGTCGTGCCGCTATTGACCTCGAACATATTTCTCAGGCCTTGAAGAGTAACGAACTGGCCATGAGTTTTTATCGTGCGCTGGAAGAAGATGAAAGCGTACTTCACTTCAAGCTGTTTTCCCCTGGCCGACCGGTACCCCTGTCTGATGTCATGCCGATATTTGATAACCTGGGCTTTCGGGTACTTGGAGAGCATCCGTTTGCGGTAACAAATCATCAGGGGAAACAGGTCTGGATTCACGATTTCAAGCTGGAAACCAGTTCCGGGCAGATAATTGATATCCACCGTATACGTCCGATTTTTGAGGATTTGTTCCAGCGGGTTTGGCACGGCGATGCAGAAAGTGATGCCTTTAACCGTCTGCTCTCCTCGTCTTACATGAACTGGCGTGAAATTGCGCTACTGCGCGCCTATGCCAGGTACATGCGCCAGATTCGCTTCCCGAACAGCCAAACCTTTATTGCCAACACTCTGGTGAATCATGTTGAACTGACCCGGATTCTTCTTGCATATTTTGAGGTGCGCTTTAATCCGGACAAGTATCAGAGTGAAGGCAAATGTGAAGCTGCCCAGCAGAAACTGGAAATTGAACTCAGTGCGGGCCTGGATAAGGTCGAGAACCTCAGTGAAGACCGGGTATTGAGGCTGTACCTGGAACTGATACGGGCCACCCTGCGCACAAACTACTACCAACTGGACGAGCAAGGCTTCAGCAAGCCGTATATCAGTGTCAAATTTGACCCGGACCAGATATCAGACATGCCACTGCCCGTGCCAGTGTTTGAGATTTTTGTCTACTCGCCAAGAGTGGAGGGTGTGCACTTGCGGGGTGGTAAAGTAGCCCGTGGGGGGCTGCGCTGGTCTGACAGATTTGAAGATTACCGTACTGAAGTTCTTGGTCTGGTGAAGGCCCAACAGGTTAAAAATGCGGTTATTGTTCCGGTTGGTGCCAAAGGGGGGTTCGTTGCCAAACAACTGCCAGATGCTTCAGATCGTGATGCGTTCAGGGCAGAAGGAGTTGAGGCCTATAAAACCTTTATTCGTGGCTTGCTGGATATAACCGATAACCTGGTAAACGGGGCTATCGTGCCGCCAGAGCGCGTGGTTCGCCACGACGAAGACGACCACTACCTGGTGGTGGCTGCCGATAAGGGCACAGCCACTTTTTCAGACATAGCGAACGGGCTATCCGCCGATTACGGCTTCTGGATGGGTGATGCGTTTGCTTCCGGTGGCAGCAATGGCTACGACCATAAAAAAATGGGCATTACTGCCAGTGGAGCCTGGGTATCTGTCGAGCGCCACTTCCGGGAAATGGGTATCAATCCCGGAACCGATGAGTTCACCGCTATTGGTATTGGTGATATGGCCGGAGATGTTTTTGGCAATGGCTTGCTGTGTTCTGAAAAAACTCGCCTGGTTGCTGCCTTCAACCATATTCACATCTTTATTGATCCTTCGCCAGACTCAGCAAAAAGCTACAAGGAACGTAAGCGTTTGTTTGAAATGCCTCGTTCTGCGTGGACAGATTATGATGCCAAGCTCATTTCCAAAGGCGGCGGCGTTTTTAGCCGCATGGCAAAATCAATACCGGTTAGCCCGGAGATGAAAGAGCTTCTGGATATAACCGCAGACAAGGTTCCGCCGAACATGCTGATTTCCCATATCCTGAAGGCGCGGGTGGACCTGCTCTGGGTAGGCGGAATTGGCACCTACATAAAATCAGCCAGTGAATCACACGCAGACGTAGGTGATAAAGCCAATGATAACGTGCGGGTGAATGGCGGAGACATGCGTTGCAAAGTGATCGGTGAAGGCGGCAACCTGGGAATGACCCAGCTTGGCCGGATTGACTACGCACTTGGCGGGGGCCGGCTGAATACCGACTTTATAGACAACTCCGGCGGTGTTGATTGCTCAGACCACGAAGTGAATATGAAAATTCTGCTCAATCAGGCCGTCGCCGTAGGTGATTTGACCAAAAAGCAGCGCAACGTAATGCTTGGCGAAATGACTGATGACGTCGCTGCCCTGGTGCTGAAGAACAACTACCGCCAAACCCAGGTTCTCAGTATTGCAAGTGCGGACGCTGCAAGCCGATTGGAAGAATACCGGCGACTGATGAATACCCTGGAAGGCGAGGGCAAACTGAATCGCTCTCTGGAGTTCCTGCCAGACGACGATGTTCTGGCAGAGCGGAAGCGGGACAAGCTCGGTCTCACCCGGCCTGAACTAGCGATTTTGATGGCTTATGTGAAGAGCGATCTCAAGCAAACCCTGATAGACAGCAGTTTGCCAGATGAGCCCCTGCTGGGCAGTGAAATATACAAGATATTCCCGAGGGAACTCTCCCTGAAATTTGCCAAAGAACTTGGTGAGCATCAGTTGCGGCGTGAAATAATTGCAACGCAGATAGCCAACGATATGGTTAACCATATGGGGATAACCTTTGTGGATCGGTTACGTCACTCTACTGGTGCAGACGTAGCGACCATCGCGCTGGCGTGGATTATTACCCGCGATATCTTCCGCATCGATAACTGGTGGGACAAAATTGAAGGTGAAGACTTCCATGTATCCGCTCAGCTTCAGATAAAGCTGATGCAGGATCTTATGCGTCTGATGCGACGCTCGGTACGCTGGTTGTTGCGAAATCGCCGCTCGGAGCTTGCGATTGACAGCCACATGGAACGATTCGCAGACAGGGTCTGGGCGATTACGGCAAATTTGCCCGAATATCTGGGTGAGCAGGCCCGCACTGCCTGGGAACGGCGCAATGAGGCACTGGTGAAGGCCGGTTTGCCGAAGGAGCTGGCGTCGGTGGTCTCAGGTACAGAGTATCTCTATTCCTCGCTTGGCATTATTGAAGCGCAGGAAGCTTCAGGGATGCCCTTGAAAACAGTGGCTAACCTTTACTATGAGCTGGGCGACAGGCTGGACCTGAATTGGTTCGCGGGCTCAATAGCCGAACTCACTCCCGCCACGCATTGGCAGGCACTGGCCAGAGAAAGCTTCCGTGAAGATCTTGACTGGCAGCAGCGGGCATTGACGACTGGCGTGCTCAGGCTGGCGAAAAAGCCGGAAGACGTACCTGCAGCGGTCGAAAGCTGGATTGAAAGCCATCAACCAATGATTGACCGCTGGAAAGCCATGTTAATAGAACTTAAAGGCGGGCAAGAATCGGAGTACGCTATGTTCTCGGTTGCGCTGAGAGAGTTGCTTGATCTGGCACAAAGTACCATGCACTCACTCCAGCCAGAAACCGGGACTCAGACAAAATGAGCATTGATTTTTAATCATAATTGCCGTCCAATTTATGGCTCACTTACACATACAGGAATAGTTTGATGGGGCAGTTAGATCATATTCTGGAAAAAAACCGGGCTTGGGCAAACGGCGTCAAGACAGCGGATCCGAATTTCTTTGACCGGCTTTCGAATCAACAGGCACCTGAGTATCTCTGGATTGGGTGTGCAGACAGCCGGGTACCTGCAAATCAGATTGTGGATATGCTGCCCGGCGAGGTATTCGTTCACCGTAATGTGGCGAATATTGTCATTCATACGGATTTTAACTGCCTGTCGGTGCTTCAGTTTGCTGTTGAGGTGCTGAAAGTTAAGCACGTTATCGTGGTAGGGCATTATGGATGCGGTGGCATCAGTGCGGCTTTGTTGAATAAAGGCTACGGATTGATTGGTAACTGGTTGCGCCATATTCAGGATATACGGGATCGTTATCAGTCGGTGCTTGACGATCTTCCTACAGAACGGGATCAGATTGACCGCCTCTGTGAACTGAATGTTGTTGAGCAGGTAGACCACGTATGCCAGAACAGTATTGTTCAGGAAGCCTGGAAGAGTGGCCAGAAACTGACCGTGCATGGCCTGGTTTACGATCTGGCTGACGGCATATTGCGTGACATGGGTTTGTCCGTTTCCAGTGAACAGGAGCACTTACAAAACAAACAGTGCAGTATCGATGAGCTGATTTCTCGTCCGGTTCGCTCTGGCCGTCAGAGAAAACTGTAACGCAAATTGTAAAATTGCGTCAAAAATCCGTGATGAGTGTCACCTGCAAACCGGTGGCATCATCACAGTTGACCGCCCCCTCTTTTGCTATAGTGGTTTTCGTAGTGATCAAGGAGGGAGAGTAATTATGAAGGAATTGATGCAAAAAGCGCTGAGTGCGCTTGCGCAACGCAAGTCAACTGGCGCCGACGTCCGTGTTCGCACCAGCAGTGCGATTAAAGTGCAGGTAAAGCCTCAAAGCGAAGCTTGGGGGATGTCACCTGAAGATGCACTGCGTGTGGGTACAGTCGCTCACTATAAATAGCCTTCAGTCCGCTTTTTCTGTTTATCTTCTCCAGAACAGCCCATTGAATCCGCCATCGTTGACGAGACTCATGGGCTGATTCCGGCTAGAGTATCCCGGATTTATAGCCACCCAGGGATAGCTCAACCCATGTCTGTCATACCCAATTCCCATGAAGTCCTGCTTAGAAACCGTAACCATCTTAGCGGAAAAATCGCCATTATCGGTGCCAGTTCTCCCGCTCTTTTGACAGGTTTGGCGACCGGTGGCCTGATTATAAGTGACCACGCTGGCTACGCCGACACGCTGGCAGGGCACAGTGGCTGGCAGGTTTGTTTTGGCTATTGCCCGGATGCCGTCCAGGGAGGCAGTTACCACACAGTTGTTATATTTGTGCCCAAAGCGCGTGCGGAACTTGATCTCAGGCTGACTTTTGCAAAATGGCTGGCGGTAGCTGGTGGCACACTGATCCTGATTGGCGAAAAGAGAGAGGGTATTGCAGGGGCCGTCAAACAACTCAAAAATTACGCGTCAAATGCTGAAAAGGTAGACAGTGCTCGCCATTGCCAGGTCTGGCGTGCAAACAACATTGAACCCCTGAAGGAATTTGAGTTAGCCAAATGGCTGCTCTGGCACTCCGTAGCCAGTTCTGATGTCTCTGTAGAAGTGGCCGGGCTGCCGGGAATCTTCAGCCACGGGCAGCTTGATGAGGGCACCGCAGTGCTGCTGAAAACCTTGGCTGAAACGCCCGTAAAAGCCAGGCGTATACTGGACTTTGCCTGCGGTGCTGGTGTTATTGGTGCCTGGCTGCAGGCCTGGCAACAAAAGCAAGGTCATATTCCAGCTATTGTCGATGGGGTAGATGTGCAGTTTCAAGCGGTTACCTGCGCCCGCGCAACCTATGACCGATCAGGTGCCACGGGAAATATAACGGCCTCTGATGGCCTTGCTGGCGTAGAAGGTGTCTGGCCTGCCATTGTTTCCAATCCACCGTTTCACACGGGAATCAAAACTGACATCTCGATTGTGGAGAATTTTTTGAGGGATGTTTCCCGCCATCTTGAGCCACGCGGCGAGCTCCGTCTTGTTGCCAACAGTTTTTTACCCTACGAATTGCTGATCAAACGCTTTATCGGCCCGGTTGAGCGCCTTTATGAAGACTCTCGCTTCATTGTGTATCGTGCATTTCGGCGATGATAAAAACATTAACGGTTTGGGATATTCAAGGCGAAAAAAAGCCCCAGGGGTAAGGGGCAAAGGGTTTGAATAGTGAAGAGGCTATAACTTAGGGTTAATTTCTAGAGTAATCAGCCTAAAATCGTTTAATTTTGAAGAAGTAGTCATAAAATGCCAGAAATGATACCTGTGACGCTGAATTCGCCCAATGGACCGTGGCTCCTGTCCCGGCCAGGTGGCGGCGATCCATCGCTAAAAGCATGGGATGCGGCAGACGAATTACTGCTGGACGTGTCATTCGGGCAATTGAAACCTATTGGCGACTCTGGGCATGCTCCGCGGGTACTTGTTGTAGATGACCAGTTTGGTGCGCTAACGCTGGGTCTCAGCAGTTTCGCCCCTGATGTTGTCGCCGATAGCGCAATGCTGACAAAAGCTCTGGCGTACAATAGCGGCCTTAATGCCTCCCGCCTTTCTGTTCGGCCAGATCGTCCGGTGTATAGCTGGCTACGCCCGCCAGAGGGTCGTTACGATGCGATTGTCATGCGTATCCCCAGGCACAGCGACTATCTTGCCTGGCTTCTTCGTTGGGCCAATGATGTGCTCGCAGCCAATGGATTACTGTTGGCCGGCGGCATGATCAAGCACTTGCCCGATAAAAGCGTGAATATATTTTCGGATTTGGTGAAAACTGAAGAAGTTCTCCCGGCAAAAAAAAAGGCAAGGGTGGTTATCTGTCGGCGAGGAGAGGCCGGTTTGCGAGGCTGGGCGGGTGCCTGGAAAGGTTATGCGCTCGATAACTCTCATCTGAATATTGACGCGTTGCCTGCGGTTTTTGCCAGAGAGAAGCTCGATATAGGCACCCGGTTACTAATACCTCAGGTGCAAACAGCGGTTGCAGGGCTGAGCGAGGGCGCCCGCGTTCTCGATTTGGCCTGCGGTAATGGCGTGCTTGGCATCTGCGCATTGCAGGCACGGGCAGATCTGGTCGTTACCTTCAGTGATGTGTCCAGCCAGGCCATCGCAAGTGCAAAGCACAATGTGTCTCGGTTGCTTCCTGGTATACAGTCTGAGTTTGAACATGCTGATGGGATTGTCGGGCCAGAAGGCCTGTATCATCGGATATTGCTAAACCCGCCTTTTCATGAAGGCGGCGTGGTGGGTGATCACATCGCTCTAAGATTGTTTGACCAGGCTGCAGAGCATCTGCTGCCTGCAGGCAAACTGCTTATGGTTGGCAACCGTCACCTGGGGTACCACCGCAGTTTGCGCCGAATCTTCCCTTATGTGCGCCAACTGGATGCAGATTCCCGATTTGTGGTTTTTGAGGCAGGGGTTAACGGGCCAACCTGATCACAATGTCGGGGAGCTGTACCCCAGCCGCGCAAGTGTATCGACAATGGTTTGAGTCTGGCTGTCAATCTCGATATTGACGGTATCACCGGTACTGACCTTGCCAAACGTTGTAGCTCTGAGCGTTTCTGGAATCAAGTGAACATTAAACCGGTTTTCCTGAACCTCTCCAATGGTCAGACTGGCGCCGTTAATAGCAATGTAGCCCTTTGGGAAAATATAGCGGGCCCAGGTATCTGGCACTTCAAACCACAGGGTAACGTTATTCTCCGGGCGCAAAATTTCGACAATGCTTGCAGTGGTATGTATGTGGCCAGATAACAGGTGCCCGCCAATTTCATCACCAATTCGGGCGGCCCGCTCAAAATTTACCTCATCACCAGGTTTCAATTCATTCAGAGTGGTCAGCCGCAGTGTTTCCTGCATGGCATCAAAGTATAAAATCGTATTCTCCTGGCGGGTGACGGTCAGGCAGGTACCGTTAATAGCCACAGAAGCACCGATGGTAATACCATCTGCCGTGCCTTGCGGAAACCGAATTGCGAACGTATTCAGGCCTGGTGCAGTGATTACTTTTTCAACAGTAGCAATGCCCTGAACAATGCCTGTGAACATAGCCCGATCTCCTGACGATAAACGCGTTTTACAGTTCCGAATGTGCGCAAAGGATAGCGAGCAGGCGAAACAATGCCAAGCAGTTAGCGGATCATTGTTGCACTAAAGCTCAAGAATACTGTCAAGCAGTCGATAGCCGACTAATAATGTTTGTAAAACGGAAGCAACAGACAACATGCGAGCAATAAGCTATGGCTGATACTCGGACCACAACACCGCCAGATGCGGACTCTGCTCAACGACCGGTGTTAAGACCGGGGCGTGCGGCAGACCCCGTGCCCGTAGAGGCCCAGACAGCGGCTTTGGGCGCTGATCTGCCCACAGCAGACGATACCAGCGCAGACCCGGGGCAGGAAAAATCACAGCCCGCGGCTAACAAGCAGCCCGGTGAAAACGACGATATCGAGCAAACACTGGCGGATTCCAGGCAACGAAAACTCAGGCTAATGCTGCGTCAGTGTGACCGGGTACTGCTGATGGATTTTGATCTGCTGGCAATGAGTGGCTGGCCAGATAATTTCACCCTCGCTACTGCACGTCGTAGCCGTGATCTTTGGATGTTCAGTGCGCTGGTAGCAGCGGTCGTCTTTCTGAGTGGGTTGAGCGGGTTCGTACCGGCATGGATTGCAGGTACCGGATTTGGTGCCTTCGTTATTATTCTGCTGCTCGGCATTCCCGTTGTCCGGCAAATCTATACATCCAAGCCCTCGTATCTTGATCTCGTTATCCGGCGCCAGCGGATGTTAAGGGATGCCCGAAAGCACGTAGCGCATCTTGAAGGTAAAGATGGCCTGATATGGCAATGTGCCCGCATGGAAGAGTTCAATGCCGCCCTCAGGAGCAGCCGTTTCAGTCATTTAATCAGTTTATCTGAAAGCACCGTATTGCCTCGTTATCTTGTGCGCCGTGAACATGTGCGGCTTTATCTTATTTATCTGCTGGAGGCAGAAAAAGCGTACAGCCGGGTGCAGCAGGCTTTTTTTGACGGAAATCAGAATGCAATTGACCACGGATGGCGGGAAGTTGTGGCGGAACCAGAGCCCAGAGCTTGACATGATTGCCTCTCAAACGTATGTTTCAAACAGGCGTATGTTAGAGGCTTCGATAATAAAATGGCTCAGTCCGATACCGTTGACCGCATTCTTAATGCAGCCGAAGAGCTGTTTGCTGATCGAGGATTCTCTGAAACCTCACTTCGCATGATTACCAGTAAAGCCAAAGTAAACCTGGCTGCTGTAAATTATCATTTTGGTTCAAAAAACGCGCTTATACACGCGGTTTTTGCTCGCTTTCTCACTCCGTTTTCCGCAACTCTGGAAAAAGCCTTTGATGAGTTGGAGAGCAAATGCGGTGATAAACCAGCCACCCTGGACCAAACGCTTTCGGCGCTGACCGAGAGTGCCATACGAATGCCCCAGCGTAATGAAAAAGGCATTTCTATTTTTATGCGCCTGCTCGGGCTTGCCTATACCCAGTCTCAGGGGCACTTGCGCAAATTTCTGGAACAGCAGTACGGCAAGACTTTTAACCGGTTTATGCGGCTGTTAAAAGAGGCTACTCCCCAGTTGTCTGCAGTTGATCGGTACTGGCGTATACAGTTTATGCTGGGTGCCACGGCATTTACCATGTCCAGTAGTGATGCCCTGCGAGGCATTCTTGAAAATAAACTGGGCGTAGAAACAACGGTTCAGGAAATCGCTGCGCGCCTTGTGCCGTTCCTGGCTGCGGGCATGCAGGCCAAAGACGCCATGCTCGTATCTACAGCAGGTGATAACACCTCGGTTGCCTGAACTCCCTGCTGTCGGTTAGGCTTCTTGCAGGCACTGCACTAAGAGGGTTTGACCAGCTTGAATCAGGAAACTGTTCCAGGTCCGCACATAGAGATCAATCTGAATCAGCAGACGCTGTCTCTTATCAACAGTTCCGGGGAAACACTCGCTCTGTATTCTGTTTCCACTGCACTAAATGGGCCGGGAGAACGTGAAAACAGTGGTTGCACTCCCCGTGGAAAGCACTTTATCCGCGCCATGATTGGCCACGGATTACCCCTTGGTTCAGTACTCCGGGGCCGGCGGCCCACCGGTGAAATTTATAGCGCCGCACTGGCTGAGCGTTATCCGGACAGAGACTGGATACTGAGTAGAGTTCTTTGGCTCTGTGGACGCGAGCCCGGCAGAAACCGGGGTCCTGGAGTCGATACTTTTCACCGCTTGATATACATTCATGGCACACCTGACACAGAGCCAATGAGCGTACCTATGTCTCATGGCTGTATCCGTATGCGTAACACCGATGTTTCAGATCTGTTTGATCAGGTCCGGCCCGGTACTGCGGTTTTTATCTGTTAAATCTGACTAATCTGAGGGATTCAATGATCGGGGAAGCACTCGCCACGCTCAATGGCTGGATCAAGAGTTTTGACCTGTTGTCTGAGGGTGGGCGCGTAGGTTTGATTGTCTTTGCGCTGGTGCTCGGTACAGCAACGATTGCCTATATCGCCGGGCATATTATTGATGCACTGGAACGCAAGTTCGAGAAAACCAAAAACCTCTGGGACGATGCGGCTTTGCATGCCGCACGGAAGCCAATTGTTGCATTTGTCTGGCTTCAGGGTGTGTATTGGGCAGCCCAGGTGGCGCACCACTACTCGGAAGCTGAGATTTTCAAAGCCAACGGTGTCGTGCTGGAAATGGGCTTTATCTGGATCATTGTGTGGACGGTTCTCGGGTTTATCAAAGAGGTTGAGAGAATTCTGGTCTCGCCCATGAAAATGGAAAAGCCGATGGATTACACCACGGTAAACGCCATCAGCAAATTATCCCGGGTTGTCATTATTATTACTGCAGTACTGATTGCTTTGCAGTCTCTTGGTTATAGCATCTCGGGGGTGCTCGCATTCGGTGGCGTTGGTGGTATAGCCGTCGGCTTTGCAGCCAAGGACCTGCTGGCCAACTTCTTTGGCGGTTTCATCATCCATCTGGACAGGCCGTTCAAGGTAGGGGACTGGATTCGCTCACCAGACAGGAATATAGAAGGCTCGGTGGAGCACATTGGCTGGCGACTGACAACAATCCGCACCTTTGATCAACGGCCGCTTTACGTTCCGAATGCTACTTTTACCACGATAGCTGTAGAAAACCCCTCTCGTATGTTCAACCGGCGGATCAAGGAAACCATCGGAATTCGCTTTGCAGACGTCAGCCAGATGGCAGATATCGTATCGGACATACGTTCAATGCTGGAAAATCACGACGAGATTGAGGCCAAGCAGCGAACGCTGATCGTCAACTTTTCTGCGATTACCAATACTTCTCTGGATATCATGATTTACACCTTTACCAAGACCACTCAGTGGGTAAAGTTCCATGAGATAAAGCAGGATGTTCTGTTGAAGATCAATGCCATTATAGAAAGCCACGGAGCCGAAGTTGCCTACCCATCCCGCGCACTTTATTTGCCCGATGGTGTACCACTGTCAGAAGGCCATAGAGGTGGCAATGGACAGGATAGTAAGGAGGGCGCCGGGGGCTCCCCGGAGGCTGGACAATCAGGCGAGAGCGGAGAAGCGAAATGAACCCGGATAAGAAGCCCGCTCTGGTTGGTATTATTGGTGGCACAGGATTAACAACTCTTTGTGGGCTGGAGATCATCGGTGACCGATTTGTTGATACAGCCTGGGGCGAGCCATCGTCAGCATTGGTGGAAGGTCGCCTTGGTAATCAGCCAGTTATTTTTCTCTCCCGGCATGGCAACCCCCATCGGATTGCGCCTCACCAGGTAAATTACCGGGCCAATATTCAGGCGCTCTATGATGCAGGTGTGCGAACGGTTGTTGGTGTGAATGCCGTTGGTGGCATTCACCCGGATATGGGGCCCGCTCATGTGGTGATTCCAGATCAGATTATTGATTATACGTGGGGGCGCGCAAGCACATTCTTTGAGGGTGAGGTGGCTGTACAACACATTGATTTCACCTGGCCCTACGATAACGAAGCGCGTCAGATTCTGATTGAGTCCGCCAAAATGCAGAATGTTGCCAGCTCGGACTTTGGTGTTTATGGTGCAACTCAAGGGCCGCGACTGGAAACTGCAGCAGAGATTAACCGGATGGAGCGGGATGGCTGTGATTTGGTTGGAATGACAGGAATGCCTGAAGCGGCATTGGCGGCCGAGCGGGCCATGCGTTACGTGTGTCTGAGCCTGGTGGTAAACCGGGCAGCCGGAAAATCCGACCATATTATTACTATGGCTGAAATTGAACAGGCCATTGAGCAGGGTATGTCCGGAATCAGGAGCATACTTGAAGCGTCAATGGCCCGGCTTGGCGCTCTTACTTCCCTGCCTCAACTTTCTTGAAGAAAACCAGAACGCCAATAGTGGGGGAGTCCAGAAAGTGAACTTCCTCACTGCGCATGCGTCGGGTTTCACGGATCCAGGTCAGTAATTCCAGCGGGGCAGTATGCTGTTGCTGTGCCATTTCACCTGTGTCCATACCCGTTGCAAGACTGCCAATGCCGCCCGCTTCTGAATCGCTGCCGGGCTGATCCGGTGCCACTTCCGATCTGTCAGGTGCTGGTGGGCTAGTGGCGAGTTGCCAATGGTTTAAATGCACGTTCACATGGAGATAGCGCTGACGATCAATGGTTATAGTGCCTTCAATCTCGCGGGTATCGGCACCGTTAAGCCAGTCGCCAATTTCCACCCGAAGAGGATTGCCCTTGTAATCCGGGGGGAAAGCCTGATACCAGCCGGCACGCACAAGCACCCGATAGTTGCCGCTCCTCTCAAGCCGTTGGGCGGCGCTGTTGAGATAAAGCTCATTGGCGGGTGCCAGGTTTAATGTGGTTGCCGGTGTACCATCTTTCGAGACGGACCATAGTATGTCTGGTGTTTTGGGTGTTGGCTGAACCTTGTGGTTTGCCATGTGCTCATTCACGGCTCCAGGGCTGATAATACGCTCCAGAATCACCAGCTCTGCCCGGTAATAGTCATCCGGTGTACTCTTGCTGCCTGAGTTCGCTTGCTGCGCATGGCTTACCAGTGAGAGTGTCAGTAACAGCGCTGCTGTCAGTGCGCATGTAATGTGTCGGTACCAGCGATTACGGTCGATCTGCAAAGGGTTTTTCTCCACTGTGATTCGGGCATTCAAGAGACGGCTGCTGTCAGTTCTTCAGGCGTCAGTTCGCCCAGCATTTCGCCAATGCCGGTGAGTTTACCATTGGTAGATGCGTCCTTCAGCCGAAAGCGAAAACTGTTGCCACCTTCCAGCCGGTACCGGTCGGGAAAGGATTGCATTTT
>Ga0079223_10001139_pt1 | contig 15365 bp, 11 predicted proteins | sample Stecom2011_FD_75072 | JGI IMG/M metagenome (GOLD analysis project Ga0079223, IMG submission 75072) | Agricultural soil microbial communities from Utah to study Nitrogen management - Steer compost 2011 | ecosystem: Environmental > Terrestrial > Soil > Agricultural land | place: USA: Utah... | reverse complement strand
TACTGAGATATTTTAACAGTTCCTTCATCTGGTGTTATATAATTAATAAATCGTATCTGTTCCCTTATATATGGTAATATTGCAATCGTACAAAAATCATTCTAAATTAACAGTAACCCGGAAATATTAAAAATCCGGTTGATCAATTTTTAAAGTTTATAACTATTCTATATAAATCATGTTCTAACTACATTTTCTTTAAATTTTTAAATTTGTAGCTCTGGATATAGAAGAACACTTATATCTGAAATTTTCCTGAGGTTCTTTTAGCATGAATAAATTAGATAACAAATCATCAACTACAAATGATGTGTAGTAATCTGTTTTTTTCATGCATGTTCATTATCAATCCTTTAACGGGGTGCTGTCAGGAGGTTAAAAATAGCCGAATTAAATGAACTTCAGGGGAAGGAAGTACTTAAAGAGCAAAGAATTAATTTAATAGTTTAAATCATGACAAAAAGAATTGCAATTGGAGTTGACATTGGTGGCACTAATACTGCTATTGGTGTAGTTGATCCTGAAGGGAATGTATTGGTAAAAGATAATATTCCAACTCCGGCACATGGCGATATAAACAGATATATTTCTGATTTATCAGCAGCCATTAATCATCTGATAGATTCAGTGAAACTTTTAAACAAGGATTCGGAGGTAATTGGAATAGGGATTGGAGCTCCAAACGGGAACTATTACAGTGGTACGATAGAATACGCACCTAATTTATCTTTTAGAGGAGTAGTTCGGTTAATTGATCTTTTAAGAGAAAATTTCCCAACGATGAAAGCATTGGCATTGACCAATGATGCAAATGCTGCAGCCTTGGGTGAAATGATATATGGCGGGGCCAGAGAGATGCGGAATTTTGTAATGTTTACATTGGGTACAGGCGTAGGAAGCGGGATCATAGTAAACGGAGACCTGGTATATGGTCATGATGGGTTTGCAGGAGAGTGCGGCCATACTATTCTGGTTCCCGGAGGCCGTTTATGTGGTTGTGGTGCACTCGGACATCTTGAGGCTTATTGTTCAGCCCCCGGAATGAAACGTACTGCTTTTGAACTGATGGCACAATATAATGCGAACGATAGTTTACTAGCTAATTATTCTTATAAGGAATTAGATTCGAAATTAATATATGAGGCTGCCATTAAAGGGGATAAAATAGCCCTTGAGGTATTTGAAAAAACAGGAGCATGGCTCGGACAGGGATTAGCCGATACAGTGCATGTGCTAAGTCCGGAGGCGATATTCTTATTTGGAGGCCCTACAGCTGCCGGAGAGTTGATCTTTAAGCCTACTAAAGAAAATATGGAAAAGCACCTGTTGCCTATTTATCAGAATAAAATTAAAATATTGCCTTCTAAATTAAAATTCGGTGATGCTGCAATTGTTGGTGCCAGTGCTCTGGTGTGGAAGGAAATTGAAAAAGAAGTAACAGCACAAATTTAATGAATAGCCGCTTTGGATTCATAAACCAAAGCGGCCTTCTTTATAGAGGTATGTATCTTGACTGTATTTAATGTTTAAAGATTTATAGTAGGTGCCTATTGAACGTCGGTGCAGTGAGTATTAAGTTTAAATATAGGTGATTCTATTGCCTGAATTATAATATTTTAGAAGAGAATTACTCTTTTAAAAAGAGAAAAGACTCATAGAACAGCCTGGCATTTACTATTCCATTTCATTTTCAAATTTAGCTTCCTTTATAATAGCTGGCCGGATTCAAGAATCGAGGTATGATCATTTTTTGCCGGAGCGGGTTAAAATGATTCTATACGAAGATAAAAGTTACATTATATTTGACTGCAACTTTATTTAATCTTATTTTGTTCTGATTCAAATTGGCAGATGTATTATGATAAAGCTTCGGATTTTATTTATTTTAATTGGTATTCATATTTTCACTTATCATGTCCAAGGTCTGCCGGTTCAGGATTCTAATGTTAAAATTAAACCTGAAATAAGATTAGGGGAAGAGGAAGAAAATGCACAACTTCAGGAGGCTGGAGGATTTGCTGCCTATGATTTAATCTATCAGCGGATGGAATGGCAGCTGGATCCCGGTATCAGATATATTAAGGGTAAAATTACCTCCTATGTGAAGAGCCTGGTGCTTGATCTTGAATATGTTGAGTTTGATCTTGATTCAACAATGACAATTGATTCAATAAAGCATCAAGAGAATTACCTCACTTTTGTAAGGGAGGGAGATAAATTTTTCATACAACTCCCGGGGCGATTAGCAGTTGGAGAGATAGACTCTGTTGTGGTTTATTATCAGGGAGAACCAGCAAGCACAGGTTTTGGATCTTTCACACAATCATGGCACGGAGAGGAAAGAACACCTGTAATGTGGACACTTTCAGAACCATACGGTGCCATGGAATGGTGGCCTTGCAAGCAGTCGCTTACCGATAAAATTGATTCAATTGATGTTATTGTTACCACACCTGAACTATATCGTACTGCCGGCAATGGGGTTCTTGTTTCAGAAACAGTATCGGATTCATTGAGGACAATGCATTGGAAACACAGGCATCCTATTGCTACTTATCTGGTTGCAATTGCTAGTACAAATTATGTTGATTATTCTGAATATGTGGAACTGGATGATGGAAGACAGATTGAGATCTTAAATTTTGTATATCCTGAAAGTCTTGAAGAAGTAAAAGAACAGACTCCGGTCACTGTTGATCTCATCAAATTTTTTAATGAGAAGTTTGGAGAATATCCTTTTTCTGATGAAAAGTATGGACATGCACAATTTGGATGGGGAGGCGGAATGGAACATCAAACCATGAGTTTTATGGGAAGTTTCGATTTTGAACTAATAGCTCATGAATTGGCTCATCAATGGTTTGGAGATTATATTACATTGGCCAGTTGGAAGGATATTTGGCTCAATGAGGGCTTCGCTACATACCTTACAGGGTTGGCTGTAGAAGAACTTAAAGGTGAAGAAGAATTTTCACGATGGAAAAGAAGGAACCTGAACATTATAAAGCAGCAACCTGATGGGTCGGTTTTTGTAAAAGATACAATGCATATACCCACTCTTTTTAGTTCAAGGTTGTCCTATTCAAAGGGAGCATATCTTTTGCACATGTTGCGATGGGTAATAGGAGATGATGCTTTTTTTAAGGCTGTTCGAAATTATTTTGAAGATCCGGAAATTGCCAATGGATTTGCCAGGCATGATCAACTGGTTACTCATTTTGAGGCTGCCGGAGATACCAGTTTGGGAGAATTTTTTAATGATTGGTATTATGGTGAAGGATATCCAATTTATTCGATAGGCTTTATTAGTGAGGGAACGGAAGTAGAAATACAGCTTACACAAAGGAGCACACATACAGGAGTAAACTTTTATGAAATGCCTGTTCCTGTTCGGCTTTATGCACCACAACGTAGTGATTCTGCAGATATTAGGCTTTATCACATGCAAAATAATCAAAGCTTTATCATCGATCCGGGATTTTACGTAGCAGAAATCGTTTTCGATCCAGAAAACCGGCTTGTTGCCTCAGTTGACGAAGTAGTTCATACTCCGGTTATTGAAGATGAGAATGAGGTGAAGGTATATCCGAATCCGTTCAGGAATTATATAACAGTTGCAGTTTCGGGAGGAAGAACTGTGGATGAAATGATGTTGTATGACGCATCAGGAAACAAGCTGGAATGGTTTAACGGATCACGTTTGGATTTTAACTGGAGCCATCTTCCAAGGGGTATGTATTTTTTGAGGGTACATTTATCTAATATTATTTATGAGAAGAAAGTAATGAAACATTAGAGAAACTGTTCCAGGTGAATTTCCCAATTAAAATGTTTTTGTATATTCGTGTCACGATTTAAATTATTAGTGCTACCATGACTGTATCCCGATTTGGAGTTTCGCTCGATGAGGAGTTGTTAAATGAGCTTGATAACTTTGTTGAAAATAATGGTTTTGCGAACCGTTCGCAGGCTATACGGCACCTTATTGAAAAGAACCTGGCAGAGGAAAAGTGGAAATGCAATAATATTGTAGCCGGTGCAATTGTTTTGGTATATAATCATGAAAAGGCAGATATTTTAAAAAAATCGTTGGAAGTTCAGTTTGAGTTCAGAGATGTAGTTCTTTCCAACCAGGGTTATATTTTAAATGATCAAAATTATATGGAAATTATAGCTGTGAAAGGAGCTTCCAGAAAACTCACTGAAATATCCGATCGATTGATAGGAATTAAGGGCATTCAGCATGGAAAGCTGGTAATGAGTAAGGCTGAATAATTTTTTTATCCGGACAGTAACACGAATAGATAAGATAGTAACACAAAAACTAAAGCAACTACAATGAAATTAAAATTCAGTAGAATTTACTTTATCCTGATTATTATTTATTTTATATCATCTTATAGTACCAGGCTATCTGCACAGATGAATTTTTTATCTGATACCATTAGCATAGAAGAAGTTGTTGTAACGGGATCACGAGTAGAGGTAGCAAGGAGAAATGTTCCGCTCACTGTTTCAACAATTGAAAGAAGTGCAATTGAGCGTAGTAATGAATCGGCTGTATTGCCAGTATTGAGTAAACGTATCCCTGGTTTATTTGTCACAGAACGAGGAGTTACAGGTTTTGGATTGGGAGAGGGGTCTGCAGGTCAGATTAGCATGCGTGGAATAGGTGGTACTTCGCCAAATACACAGGTGTTGGTTCTGATAGATGGTCATCCGCAGTACCAGGGAATTTTTGGTCACCCATTGCCTGATGCCTATGTTTCGTCGGATGTGGAAAAGGTAGAGGTAATCAGAGGCCCTGCCTCAATACTGTATGGTTCCAATGCCATGGGAGGTGTAATAAACATCATTACACGAGAACAGCAGGCAGAAGGATTTTCAGGGAAAGCAAGGTTATCGTATGGCTCATACAATACCCAGAAGTACATGGCTAGTGGTGGTTTGAAAGAAGGCAGATTTAGCCTTTTTGGTTCAGTGAATCATGATCGTACCGACGGGCACAGGGATACATCTACCTTTAACATCATCAACGGATATCTGAAAGCAGGATATGAGATAAGCAATGCCATAAAAGTTACAGGTGACGTCAGCATTGCAGAATTCGATGCACAGGATCCGGGTTCTATTTATAATCCAGCTTTTTTTGGTATTGACATATTAAGGGGAAAGACTTCTTTGGCCATTAAAAATCAATATGAAAAGGTAGAGGGCGGACTTCAACTATTTTATAATTTCGGAGAGCATACCTTTACCAATGGATGGAATTCGAGAGACAGGCATCTGGGCTTAAGCTTCTATCAGGGATTAAAATTATTTGAAGGGAATCTTCTAACTTTGGGTTTTGACTATAAATCGGTTTCGGGGATTGCCAATAATGTGCCACCTACAGCAGCCAATATCTGGCACCGCATGAGTGATTATGGCGGGTACGCTTATATGCAACAAAACCTGGTTGAGAAATTAATACTGAGTGCAGGTTTGAGGCTTGAGAACAACTCAATGTTTGGTATGGAGACAATACCACAGGTTGGTGCATCGTATTTTATAAATGATCTTTCCACTGTAAAAGGCTCATGGTCGAAGGGATTCAGAAGTCCCACCTTAATGGAGCTTTATCTGTTTGCCCCTAATCCTGAACTTGAGCCGGAACGTGTTACCAACTATGAGCTAAGCTACAGTAAAATGAATGCTGAGCGTACCTTCAGGTTTGATCTTTCAGTATTTGCAATTGATGGAACCAATGTAATTGAGCAGGTGGAAAATGAAGATGCACCACCGCCATTTATCAAACGCAATGGTGGAGAATTTGCAAATAAAGGCTATGAAGTTGAACTTGGGCTAAATGCAAGTGAGAATCTCACCTTTTCGGCAAGCTATAGTTATTTGCATTTAGATAAACCAAGGTTGGCAGCTCCCGAACATCAGTTTTTTGCAGAAGGGACATTTACTAAAAATGATTTAAGGCTAAATTTATCAGTTCAACAAATTACCGGCTTGTATACTTTGGTCGCATCACCTAACACATTTCAGGAAGATTATACGATGGTAGATGCAATGGCGACATATAAACTTACAAATAACTTTGAATTATTTTTATCGGGTAAAAATTTACTGAATCAGGATTATAGTATCAATTTTGGCTATCCCATGCCAGGAATAACTGTATTTACAGGAATTAATATATTCTTATAACAATTTCAATTTGATATAAATAAGGGTGTGCAGATATTGCATACCCTTACATGTTTTTTTTATATCTTAATGGCCGCAAATCAATATAAAATTCCAAATATGAATACGAATTCCCGCCGTGGATTTATCACGAAGAGTGCTGTTGCTGTTTCAGGATTAACACTGGGGCTACATCATTCCGGTTCAACAAAGTCATTATTAGATGTTTATGTTACAAAAAGCCTGAGAAAGCGTCCGATTCATGTTTTTACTAAAGTATTACAATTTCTGAGTTATGATGATATGGCTGAAGTACTTGCTCGTTTCGGGTTTGATGGTGCTGATCTTACGGTACGGTCGGGCGGGCAGGTGTTACCTGAGAATGTTGAAAGCGATTTGCCAAAAGCAGTGAGAGCTTTGCGTTCAGCAGGCGTAGATTCCTACATGATAACTACAAATGTTATTGATGCCAAGGATAAATTTACACGGCCAATTCTTAAAACCATGGCTGATTTGGGAATTAAGTTTTACCGAACGGGATATCTGGATTATGATCACTCAAAGTCAGTCACTCAAAATCTGGATGAACATAAACGTACGGTTGAGGAATTAGAGAAGGTAAACAAAGAATATGGTATACATGGGGCGTATCAGAATCATTCGGGCAGGAGGGTAGGAGGCCCTGTTTGGGACTTACATCCTATAATAAAGGATTGCGATCCGGAATTTATAGGTGTGCAATATGATATTCGTCATGCAACTGTTGAAGGAGCCATTTCATGGCCGGTTGGGATGAGGCTTCTTGCTCCCTGGATTAAAACAGTTGATATAAAAGATTTTGTATGGAATAAGAATGAGAAGGGAGAATGGCGGATTAAGAATGTTCCTTTGGGTGAAGGTATGGTAGATTTTAAAACCTATTTTGATTTATACCGCTCGTTTAATATTGAAGGGCCCGTTTCAATCCATTATGAATATGACTTAGGTGGGGCAGAACATGGAAGGTTAAATCCTACAATGTCATTGGAGGAAATAAGTAAATACCTTGAAAAAGATTTGACATTCTTGAAGGAAAAGTTTGGGCAGTATGAATTAGGCTGAAACTTATAATTGATTAGCGCCTGTCCAACTCATTCCTGAATGAAGTTCTAACGCAACGAAATCCTATATATGATTTAGCCGAATCCTGGTATTCATAGGTTCGTGTACCATTTTGGATAAAATAGGCGATATCTTTCCAGGAGCCACCTCTGATTACTTTACGTTTCATAACCGGAGGGTCACCGGGCAGGGCATTATATTCGAGTTCAGGATTAAAATCGTTTACAACATCATAAGCTGATTCGTAAAATGCAGTGCTGGTCCATTCAGCAACATTTCCAGCCATGTCGTACAAGCCATTGTTATTTGGATCGAAACTCCCTACCTGCATTGCAGTAGTTGTTGTAGGGCTGTCGGAAACATAATTCCCCCGCGAAGGTTTGAAATTAGCAAGAAAGCAACCCTGGCTATTTCGGGTATAATAGCTTCCCCATGGATATAATGTATTATTTTGTCCACCTCTGGCCGCAATCTCCCATTCTGTTTCAGTAGGTAATCGGTAGCCATGAGGAGGTGCTTCTTTGGTTCGTCCGTTAAAGGAACTATGAAGGTTCGTACGCCAAATACTAAATGCACGTGCTTGCTTCCAGGTAATACCAACTACCGGATAGTTATCAAATCCTGTATGTGAAAAGTAATTTCGTGTATAAGGTTCATTATAGGTGTACGTAAAATCACGTATCCATACCAAAGTATCAGGATATACAGGCACTCTGTCGTTCATAATAAAGGAGCTCCGGTTTGTGATAGGTATTACTTCACCTTGTTGATTTAAGACTGAGCCTTCATATTGTTGCGTCTCCTGATTATAGCTGTTGGATCTTTGAGCAGCTTGTTTAAAGTCAATCCAGTTGTACTCATAAATCAATTTACGACTGTCGATTTCCCTGCCAAAGGCCAGACGTTCTACTTCAGGGATATACAGTTCATCGAGAGCGAGTTGATATTCAGGATCATTCCAGTGAATCTTCTCATTCCAGTTCAGGAGAGGAGTTTCAAGTGGTATACCTCTCGAGTCCTCAGTAATAACATAATCGGCATATGTTTGGCCAAGTATAGAACGTGCAATGGAATCACGCACCCAGTATACGAATTGCCTGTATTCATTGTTTGTTATTTCAGTATCATCCATCCAAAATGACTCAACAGTAACACGTCTGGACTTTGTCCCGGGGTTTTGCAACTCGTCATCATTAGGGCCAATGACATACGATCCACGAGGGATGTATACCATACCATAGGGAACCGGTTCAAACCAGTTTTGTGACTTTCGTTCGCCACCCGGCAGATATTGTACAATCTCATTCCGGCACGAATGGAAAAGCAAACCAGAGGCTAAAACCAAATATGTTATTGCTTTTTTCATACCTTTATGGATATGTTTCTATTGGAGTTAATGATGTATTTATTAAATGTGCAAATAAGAGCCTTATGAAACCATAAGGCCTTTATGCATTATTTATAAGATTAATATTCCCAAAGGTCTTGCTCAAAATTAAAGATTTCCTCTTCAATACGTTTCGATTCGAGCAATGCATCTCTGCCGCTTGTATAGGCACTAATTTCACGATTGTTATACACATTTGACTCCTGAACGATGTAGCTGTTAAAGAATCTTTTTATAAACAGGTCATCGAAGGTCATTGACTGTGCATTGTTGTATGGATTAAGTACCAGGTTTGTTGCCAGAAGGTCACGAGCCTCGGGGTAATAAACCCAAAATATTTTTTGCCGAAGCACCTGACCTGAAGGATCTTCTGATCGTGTATATTCACGAATTGGGCAGATTCCAATTATTCTTACATTCATCGAAGATGATTGTTTATCGAAATACCACTCTTCCTTAATAAGGAATTGTTTTATTTCGTTGGGTCTGATTTCTCCTTCGATCACTACAGTTTTTCTTTCACCGGTATCAAAATCAACCACTTCTTCAGTAGTTGACTCAGCGCCGAAAGCTTCCTGTACCTGTTCAAAAGTCATAGGTACTTTAAAATCATCATCTAATCTAGCATCAAATGGAGTTATTTGTCCGTTTTTAATTCCCTCCAAAAGGAGCGTTATCAGATTAATTCTGCCATCCATTTCTGTGGTAGGAAAAAATAGGGGCAGATTCATTTTCTCACGGAGATCAACAACACGCCAAATCTTCTTTGACCAGAAAACATCTGCTTCGCGCACTGAAGGCAATGGCATTGGTTTTCTTTGAGAGATGTCATTCGATGAATAAGCGCTGTTTATGATTTGTGCATTTGATTGGGTTGCCAATGAGGATGCCATTATAAACGCTATTCCGATATAAACTATAAGCTTTCTCATATCTATTGAATTTTAAATGATATAGGATCGAGATCGCGAATCGTGCCATCATCGCCCCTTGCCTTAATGTTGGCTATATATATCATACTATTTGGGTTAAGCCTTTTAAACTGTTCTTTTTGCTCGGTAGTAAAGCGGTTGGAATTACTTTCCCACGCGCTAACATAACCGCCGGCACCAGTTACTTCCACTCTGAATTCGGTAATTGTATATTTGAAATCAAAATCAAAATCTTCGAGAACAGCCAGTATTCCTTCTTCAACAACCAGACGTTCTTTCCGAATGTTTCCACCCGACTGTCCGGCGATTTGAGCTACCGGATCGGGGACTCTTTTAACACGCCAGTTAGAAGAACCTATCATTCGTCGCTGTCCTCCAATATTTGCATACACCGATACAGTAGTACGTTGTCCCTGTTCGTCAAGTTCATTTGGCTTGATAATAAACGAATTACCATTTCTTGCCACTGAGCCATTTGTCATTGTTACTTCCAGGTTTTCTGAAGGAATTCCTCCACCACTTACGTTAAACGGGTTGTCCAATCCACGATAAAAAACGTTCATACGGGTAGCGGACATTGTAACAGAAGGTTCTGTTACCTGATATTGTTGGGAGAAAGGATAATTTTGTACTGTTCCTGAAGGGGTTTTGTACCGAATAAGCCCACTCCATGAAAAAACACCAGGCTCAGAGGTTTTAATCCTGTAAGTAGCTTTTCCATCCTGAACCGGAACTTGTTGGTTGTTTATTAAAATTTCAGGTTGTTGCGTTGTATCTTCGGCTGCCATAAATACTTCAGCTACATACTCATCACCTTGTAAAATGACACTGGAATTAGGAATTACCCGTGCTCCCAGTTTATTAAACATGAAAGACCCTGCATCAATTTGTGCATAGAGATAGTTGATGAGGTTTGCTTCCGAATTTTTAATATCAATTTGAATTTTAGAAAGTAAAGTAAGCACTGCCACCAAAGGTTTATCCAGGAACCGTTCAGTCTCCCATGATTTATTTTCTCCACCTTCCCGCAGATTAATTCTGGGATCAGATGTGTCAAGTGCTGCTTCAAGGGTTTCAATCAGATCAGGATTATTGTCGTCAACCAATGCAACTAAATTATTCCTGTATCTTTCGACATTTTCTTTCAGCTTTGTGGCATTTTTCTGAGTAATCATGTGTTCAGAAGGGGTATTCAGATCATCCTCTTTTCGAAGTATTAAAGTATCACCCTCCTGAGTTACATAATAAAATTCTTTCCCTTCAATACGATTGTCTGCATTAACCGGTTTAAAACCCGATTTTCGGATCAGTTCTTCTTTGAGACGGGCTATATATAAAAATATGCTATCCGTTTCATTGCGCACATAATCGGCTTTTGTTTTCCATTCGCCAACCCGTGTTTCATTTTCTGCAAAGGCTTGTTCGAAAGAAGCATATACCTGTGCATTCTTCATGTCCACTGTTTTGAGCGTTTCAATCAGGCTGGAATCTACCACCCTGAATGCCTCAAGTACCTCAGCTGCAACATTTAAAGCAAGCATTGCAGTGAGTACAATGTACATCATATTTATCATTTTTTGCCGCGGTGTTTCCGGGCAATTCTTAGAACCCATAATTTAGTTACCTCAAATTTTTACTTTTTGTAACTTAATGCACCCAACATGTTTCCATAAATTGTATTAAGTGCTTCTAAATGTTTGTTTAGCTGTTCAGCGTTTTCCTTGTACTTTTGTAGTTCAGAAACAGATGATGCCAGTATTTCTGTCATCTGTACCATGTCCTGGCTGAATCGGTGACTTACTTCAAATTGAGATTTAGTACCCTGAAGCTGTGATTCGAGATTCTCATTTAAAGCATTCAGATTTTGATTCAATTTTGCAAGATTACTAGAGTATATTTTTGATCCCTGACTTACATTTTCAAGCTCAACAGAGAACTTTCCGGATGCCCCATTAATTGTTTCTGCAAGTTTTTTTCCTGCTTCCGAAAGTTGGGCGGAAAATTCATCACTGCTTCTGTTAAGTTTTTCAACAGATGCTTTTCCTGAATCCGAAAGTTGTTGTGAAGCAGCAGAGTATGATTGTACGAGCCTTTCAATCGAGGCATTAACGGTTTCGTTGGCGCGGCCATTGATTTCGGCAAATGACATCATGGATTCTGAAGCAGAGTTCAGATTTTTTACATAAATATCAGTAGCAAGAGTTGCTGATGATATATCACTTATTCCATTTGCTGCGGATGATAAATTGTTCAGACTTTGCCCTACTTTATCAAGTAGTTCTGGTGAAAACTCAGGTGAAGTGAATAATTGATTAAATCCATTTTTCCCTTTAGCAGGAAATGGTTCCATTCCGTCCATTTCATAATCATCACGCAATTCCGGATACACTTTCGACCATTCCGGCATCTCGTATGGTGGTTCAAATGCTGACAGGAAGAAAATAAATGCTTCTGTCATTAATCCTATAGTTAATAACAGACCGGCGAATTGCCAGTGCTGGAGTTTAAATAGTGCTCCAATCATTACAATTGATGCACCCCATCCATATACATATCCCATGAATGTTTTCCAGCGTTTTGTTTTAAATAAATCCCCAATATTCATTTTTCAGTGGTTAATGGTATGTAATTTTAAATTCAAAATTCTTCTCTAAATGTAGAGCGGACACTACGAAATCCGATATAGGACTTGGTTGTATCCTGATATTCAAAGTTTCTGGTTGATACTTGAGTAAAATAGGCAATATCCTTCCACGATCCCCCGCGAACTACTTTACGTTTCATAACTGGTGGGTCGTCGGGCCTTGCATTATAGGTAAAAGTTGGGTTAAGATCACTGAAATAGTTATATCCTGCTTCGTCATAAGCAGTTTCAGTCCATTCAGCAACATTTCCCGACATATCGTAAAGGCCATATTCGTTCGGTTCATAACTACCGACTCTCATGGTTGCGATACCTCCGTCTTCAGCATAATTTCCTCTTAGAGGTTTGAAGTTAGCCATGAACACACCATCTTCATCGCGTGCATAATAGCCACCCCATGGATACATAGAAAATTCTTTCCCGCCTCTTGCTGCATATTCCCATTCTATTTCAGTTGGTAAACGGTATGCCTGCATAGCCGGCTGATTCCTTGAGGTTAAATAATCTGTTTGAATTTTTGTGCGCCAGTTACAAAATGCCTGTGCCTGTTTCCACGTAACGCCAACTACCGGATATTCATCAAACCCCGGATGCCAGAAATAGCGTGTAGCCCAAGGTTCGTTGTATGAATAAGTGAAATCTCTCATCCAGGCTAATGTGTCGGGATAAACAAACACCTGATCGGTCATTATAAAAGATGACCGATTTTCTATTGGTTGCGGTTCTCCGGAACTATCATAAATATTTCCTTCATACCGTTGTGTTTCATAATTATAACTGTTGCTACGTTTGGCAGCTTGTTGAAGGTCTATCCACCAGTACTCAAAAGCCAGTTTACGAGCATCAATTTCCTTCTTCCCGAAAAAACGTTCATTTTCCGGAATATATAAATCTTCAAGCGCCAATTGATAGTCAGGATCATTCCAATCGAGCTTTTCCCGCCAATTAATGCGAGGTGGGTCAATTGGAGTACCATCCCTGGTTTCGGTGATTAAGAATTCAGGATATTGTTCCCCTAACATCCGGCGGGCAGTAGAATCCCTTACCCAATGGACAAACTGACGATATTCGTTGTTGGTGATTTCTGTATCATCCATCCAAAAGGCATCCTGTGAGACCCTTTTAGAGGGTGTTCCTGTCATTGCAGGGTCTTCATCGCTCGAACCTATGGTAAAACTTCCGCGCCTGACATACACCATGCCATAAGGTTGAGTTTCCCGCCATTTTGGTCTGTTTTGTACTCCAACAAGTTCACCATTCCCCGATGGGTTACAGCTGGTAAAACTAATAACTGATATGAGTACAATTGTAAAAGAAAGAATTCTTTTCATAGCTTAATTATATCGCTTTCTTTATAAAAATCTAATACTTTTATATTTCTGGCTTCGGTTTCTGTCAAGATTTACCGAATAGCTTACAAATATCTCATGTGATGCAAATCCATAATATCCAATGGCACTGGTGACTAAATCAAAAGAATAGCCTATCCTTAAGCCACTGGCCAGTTCAAGTCCCAACAACAGAGCTACTGCATCCTGTACTCTGTATGAAATTCCTGCCCAGTATTTTTCGTTGTAAACCACATTTGCGTTAACATCTAACTGCCAGGTAGCCACATCCGATTTGAACAGAAACGACGGGCGTACCTCAAATAACGGATCGGCCAGTCTAATATTGTATCCTCCCATCAAATAATAATGCCTTGAGAGATATGATCTTGCAGTTTCATCGTATTCGATGGATGCTTGGTTTATATGTGTTGATGATAATCCTAAATAATATTTGTTGGTTAATAGATAAACTCCTAATCCCAAATCCAGGGCAACCTGGCTTGATTCTCCCTGTGGAATGCCCTGGTCGGAAGACGGAGGCGTGTATTCATCACCATCCGGAATATCCCAATCACCATTAATGCTTTGATTATAAACGCCACCTGATACTCCAAACGACAATGTACCTATATTAAGATCAGTACGGTATGCATAATTAGCATTAACCAATATATTGTTTGCATTTCCCACTTTGTCATTAATAATATTAAATCCTAACCCACCGGCAGTTCCAAATAAGTTGGTTGCAGCGTCAGCACTAAAAACCAAAACACTGGGAGCACCTTTCATTCCTTCCCATTGATATCGATTTAGAAGTAGTCCGTTTAATGCATTGTCAGCCCCTGCAAAAGCAGGATTTACACCCAATTTATAAAACATATTGTTCGTAAATTGCGGGTCTGTCTGGCTGAAAACAGTCAGGTTGATACATGCCAGCAAATATAAAAAAGATATAATTTTTTTCATATATCAAAATGGAATCGATAAAGCTCTGGTTTCCATTGCAGGTTAAAGAAATAAAAAAATATTGTGTGTAACAAAAATCTGCTAACCCGTAATGCTTAGAACGCAATCCACAATATATTATTTTGACATACTGTCCATTTTTTGGATGAAATTCAACCATCGTTCAGGAATTTCGTTGGCTGCAGCTTGTTGATAGTCCTTTTCAGAACAGGCTATTTTTATTATTTCCCCTGTCAAAGCCTGTACATCAAACCACCATCTGTCAAATTCCCGGTCATACCTGAATACTATTGGTGCATCCATCCCTTCAATTTCAACTTTATAGACTATTTCATTATTATTTACTGATCGGTTAGATACTCCTTTAAGAAAGTACCAGATTATTTCTGCAGCTATGGCCGGAGTTATAAAATCCCTTTTTAATGGCCTCAATTCAAATAACCCGAATACTTCAGGTTTTTGACTTAACCCTGCGTATTGAGCAAGTTGACAAGCTTCTTCTCCATATAATCCATTCGGATTCCTTTTAGAAGTAGCCGGAGCATCATGATGCTTCAGGGCACTTAAGTCGAATGAAACTACATGTGAATTTCTTAGCAATACTTCTGCTTGTTTTATGTCTGCTCTTAATTCTCCGAGCCTGAGATGGCTGCCCGATTCTTTATTCTTTTTTGTGAATTGTTCCCCTGTAAGTTGCTGTTGATATCCTATGAGGCTGAATTGGAATATTTCAGGTTGCTGCCTGAAAATAGTTGACAGAAAATTATCCGATTTGTTAGTTTTTCTACTTGAATAGCCATCATATACTGAATCAATAGCTGACAGCC
>Ga0079223_10001138_pt1 | contig 15370 bp, 12 predicted proteins | sample Stecom2011_FD_75072 | JGI IMG/M metagenome (GOLD analysis project Ga0079223, IMG submission 75072) | Agricultural soil microbial communities from Utah to study Nitrogen management - Steer compost 2011 | ecosystem: Environmental > Terrestrial > Soil > Agricultural land | place: USA: Utah... | reverse complement strand
TACTTCAACGCTATTGTTCTGCTTATCGGATTTGAAATAAATGCCGGTATCGCACGCGCTAAAAACACGCAGGTGAGTGATATAGAACCGGATGACGTTTTAAGCCGACACTCAAGAAATTCAAAAAATTAAAAATATCCCTTTAATAATCGGCGACAAATGACCTGCCTAATAATTTATTTATAATCTAAATAAGGTCAATAAAAAGGAGCCAAATCGTTCACGCTCATAGCTTATCTATCATTTCTAATCTACTCTTTACTATTTCAACTCATAGTAAACACGATTGATTTAGAGATTATTAATCGATTTCAATAAAATATTGGAACGTATTTATAATTAAAAAGCCTCCGTCTCAAGATTAAGTTCTGTCGATATTAAAAAGCCGCATTATTTTCTACTAATGCCATATTTTTCCTCATAAAACCTATTTTATTCCCGACAAATGATTACTTTTAAGTACAGCTTTCTCAAAAATGAATTGGTAAACTCATAATCCTCTGCCTATGAAGCTAACCAAAGCGCGGCCTATTCCGCTTAATTTCGATTCATTATGCGACTCATTCATTTGAGCCTTAAAACAATCACCCCCTTTAAACTTTCTTCTAACCAAAAGAACCTTAATTATGAAAACAATTAAAACCTTTTTAGCACTAATTGCCTTTATGGCATTTAGCATCCTTATGTACGCCCAAGGCGGGTGTATTGATTGGAAATACTACTATGCTGATATAGCCAACAATGGCCAAACCACCGTTTATGAGGTGAATCTCAACGGAAATTTTGCTGACTTAACATCGGTAGTAGTAAGCAACGATGAAGTGCATATTGCCTTCAGCGAATCGACCAAGCTCTTGTATTTGGTTCGAAAATCAGATGGAGCCATTAGTATTGTTGATCCTCAAGCGGGTCCTCCCACAATGGGTCCATGGAATATTGTAGCTCCAGCCGTCCCCGGAGTAGTAACTGCCACAATAGATCAAAATGGCGATTTAATAATTGGAAGCGAATCTTCGGACATTATTTTCAGCGTGGACCTAGTTACTTTTATTGCCACACCTTATGACACCTACTCACCGATTAGAGGTGGTGACCTTGAATTTGATTCAGCATGGGATTTATACCTAGCCGCCGGACGGGAATTATACCTCAATCAAATAGATCCGGTCTTGGATGTACAGATTGGAATTCTTGACAACTCCCATCTTTCAACCGGGTTGGCACTTATGGATAATGGTAATCTAATATCATCTTATCGCGGCCTTAACAAGCTAAAAACGCATAGCACTGCGGCGGTGAGCGGACCGACATATAACCTGCGATTAAGTGGAAATCCATTTACAGCTAATTATGGTGATATGACCTCCGGGTGTATCTCGCCCCCTCCGGTAATTGATTCTTGTTCTGTTTTCTCAACATTCTATGTCAACCACGGTCCGGGAGTATTTTACAGCCCGGGAGTTCCGGGATCTGATTTATACAGAGTTACGTTTAATGAGATCACGTCGACCGCAAACTTAACTTTACTAGCGAAAGTAGATTTCGAAGCTCATATTGCATATGACGGTGTTAACGACATCGTGTACCTAGTAGATAAAATTGGTGGTCAAATGGTGGAATACGATGTTACACCTAATATACTCCAACCCGCAGTCGCAATCGCTCCGGGATTAAGCCAAATTACTGCCGTCGTTTTTGACAACAGCACAAACCATCTTTTAGTCGGCTCCGGAAATCAAAATCAAATTTTCGATCTTGATCTTACCGGTGCACATGTGCCCTATGCAAACGCCCCAGTATCGGGTGGTGATCTTGCAATTAAAAACAACGTGCTGTATTTAGATTCGCGCACCGGAAACAAGCTTTATTCATATGTTGGTGGTGTGTTCGTTCAGAAGGGCAATATCGCAAATAGAGTTACGGGCCTTGCAGATGTAAATAAACCAACCGGACTAATTATGTCTAATTTCGGCTCGACTGACTTTACTCTTATTAATGAAGCCAACGGAAATACCATAAAAACATACGCTGCAGAGTTGGGTGGATCTTCTTTCACATTACTCAACGGTGATATGGCTTCCGGATGCACAACAGGCGAAGTAGTAGAGGAATGCCCCAACTTTGGCTACTACTATATTGCCGACAATCACCCCGGTATACCTAATGGCAATATTTATAAAGGAACCATTTCAGGAAACGACTTTGTATTGACATATTTCTTCAATGCGGGTATGAATGGGCACATTGCTGTAAATGATGGTAATGGTGAAATATATGTGATTGAAGACAAGGGAACGAACATTAAAACTTTTGATGCCACCGGAGCTCTTATTCGAACTAAACCCTTATCCGGTTTGAATCACACTACAACCCTGGTATGGCACAACGGAAACTTATATACCGGCGATCAAAAACTGAAAAAGGTATATATCATAGACCCTGTAACCGGAGGTAAGGTACTTTTCGCAAGCAACCTGCCTGTGAGCGGTGGCGACTTGATAAGCACCAATACAGCACCTAGTAAGCTGCTATTAGTTGAGCGAGGTAATGCGGCGTCTCAAGTTTATGACATAACTTCAACTGTTGCCGTTCCACTATTTAATGCGGCCAAAGCAATAAATGGCGCAGCCCTGATGAATCCGGGAGGCTATATAATGTCTGAAGGAAACAATTCTTTAAACTTCCATACATACGATGCTGCCGGTGTACCCGGCCCTGTGTTAAATTCTGTTGATGCAGGGCTCAATCCATTCCCATTATTTGATGGAGACATGACAAGCGGTTGTGTTCAAATTCCCGGACCACCGGCGATGAAGGCTTATACTGTAAAAACTGAAGCTCTGCCGGAAGGAGAACTGACAGTATTTCCAAATCCTTCTTCAGGTCAATCTTCTGTGATTTTCACTTCTAGCGTAACCGGCTATTCAACCGTGGAAGTATTCGATATGAGTGGTAGAAAAATAGCCACCCTATTTAATGGCGAAGTTAAAGAAGGTGAAGAATTACGACGTGAATTTTCCGACAGTTCCTTACCAAACGGAATCTACATAATGGTTCTTACCAACAATCGTGAATCGGTTAAAACCAAGTTTTCGATAGCAAGGTGATTTCAGATTTGAATGTTTAACACTTTGAACCCCGGCATATCTTATGCCGGGGTTTAATATTTAATTCCCTTTGATATATTATCTTACTGTTTAAACTCGCCGGAGAGGGCCAATGAAAATATATCCGGACGCATATATTTTTGTGAAACCCGAAGAATTTCTTCCGTATTCAAATTAAAAATTGCGGATGTGAAATCGGAATACCACGATGTGGGAAGCTCGTGTGTTACAATTTCCTTAAGTCGATCGGCAGTAGCAAACGGACCGTCAAAACGATTGAGCAGATTGCCGGCAACATAATACTGAATAAGTTCAAACTCATCAGCTTCAAGGGGTATATCAGAGATTTTCCGGAGCTCGTTATTAATCTCGTCGATAGTTGCTTCCGTAAATTGTGCTCCAACTTGGGTTGAGATACTAAGGTATGAAGCCTCTTCCAAGATATTTATCCCGGAACCGATGCCGTAGGTATATCCTTTCTCCTCTCGAATGTTTTGCATAAGCCTTGAGCCAAAGTATCCTCCCAAGGCCACATTGGCAATATACAGCGCTGTGTAATCTTTATGAGTGCGAGACAAGGCCGGAGCCCCCATGCGAATAGCGGTTTGCACCGCTCCTACTTTTCTACCCCGACTCTCTCCCCGGCAATACTCCCATTCGATCGGCTCGGGCTTAAACGGGCTAATCTCTTTATAATCAACTTTTTTTACAATGTTATCATTTAATAATTCGCTTGCACGTTTTGTGTCTTTTCCGCTTATAACACAGTAAGCCTCTGATAGATCAAAGTGATTGTTAAAGAAATTATTTAAATCTTCAACCTCAATTTGATCATAGTCGCTAAGCTCAAATCTATCCTGATATGGGGTACCACCAAACATTAATTTACTAAAGAGTAATCGGCATTTGAAATCGACTTTATCCAAATTTACGGCAAGTGTGCTTCGCGATCGGTTTTTATATAGTGCCAGCTTATCCATAGGAAAACTTGGCGCCATAAAAACATCGGTAAAAATATCAATGAGTTTATTTAAATGCTTACCCTGACAAAGCAAAGTAATTTCGGCTCGGTCTTTCGACAAACGGGGTGCGATTTGAGCTCCGTAGAAATCGATGGTTTCAGAGATTTCTTCAGAGGTATAATTTTTTGAACCTTCCCGTAGCATATTTACACAAATAGACGCTGCGAGAGGTTTATGCTCGTATCGGGTTCCGGCTTTAAAAACCACATCTATTTTCACAATATCTTCAGTACCACCTTCTACCAAATAGCACGGCAAACCACCGGCCAATTTAACAGGTTTGAAATTCATCGCGGGGATCGAAGCTGCAGGATACCGTTGTGGAGCCGTTTTTCTATCTAAAATCATATTTCTTGGTTTCTTTGGTAGCGAAGTTCTTTTAATCCATCGTTTCGAAAAATATCAGCGGCTACCCGCATAATATCCTTTCGGGTCACCGCTCTGTATTTGTCCATTTCATGATTTACCATCTCGGCATCGCCCAGCAACTCGAAGTAAGCCAAACTCATAGCCTTGCTCAACACATTCGACTCAGAAATCAAATACCGGGTTTCAAGTTTATTTTTCACTTTCTCGAGTTCCTTTTCTAACGGTCCTTCGTTTATTAGCTTTTCAATTTCCAGAATCACCGCATCTCGTGCCGATTCAAAACTCGCATCGGCGTCAACCATGCCACTTGCGAGTAAAAGTCCACGATCGAGACTCCCTAATATGTACCCCGACAGCGACGTAAATACACCGCCTTTGCTCACAATGTTTTGGTAAAATCGGGATGACTTCCCTTGCGAAAAAATATCCGTGATCAAATCTGCTGTATAATAATCAGGTGAAAATCTGTCGGGCATGGGCCATGCCATGTACAGCGCATTTTGAGGAACCGGGCGAATTAAGGTTTCACATTCATAACCTGTTAAACCGGTTTCTTGCGGCAATTCCCGCTTCATTTTATTTCCGGAAGGAATACCTCCATACCATTTTTCAACTTGTTGATATATCACGTCCGGATCGACATTACCCGCCACAACCAATACCGCATTTCCCGGATGGTAATGGCGTTTAAAAAAATCCTTTACATCCGGAAGTGTAGCATCCTCGATATGCTCAATAGACTTACCGATGGTGGCCCATTGATACGGATGCGACTTGTACGCCATAGGTCTTAAGTGGAGCCAAGCATCGCCATAAGGCTGGTTTAAATACCGTTGTTTAAATTCTTCAATCACGACTTTTCGCTGAACTTCCAGGCTTTCGGGAGTGAAGGCCAGGCTTAACATCCGATCAGATTCCAGCCAAAAAGCTGTTTCCAGGTTTTCTTTTGGGACCGTTATGTAATAATTGGTATAGTCATTATTCGTAAAAGCGTTGTTATTGCCGCCTACTCTTTGAAGTGGATTATCAAAGTTGGGAATGTTCAGGCTTCCGCCAAACATCAAGTGCTCAAAGAGATGTGCAAACCCGGACTTATTCGGATCCTCATCTCGTGCACCCACGTCGAATAAGGTATTTACTGCTGCAACCGGTGTGCTTTCATCGCGGTGCACAATAAGCCTTAAACCATTGTCAAGCCTGTATCTTTTGAATTCAATCATCTCTATTTCTCCAGTTTAGTTTCGTCATTTTATTCAGAGTATTGTGGTAATCTGTAATTAAATCGTGTATAATTTCCTCACACGATTCAATTTTATCCACCAAAGCTGCCACTTGTCCGATTTCCAATTCCCCATCAATCAAATCACCTTCAAAGATCCCTTTTTTAGCCCGGCCTTTACCCAAAAGCTCTCTCAATTCCTCGGGCGAAAACCCGGCTCGGTATCCTTCCAGAATTCGATCGTAAAAAGGATTTTTGATTAAGCGTACCGGGGCGAGTTCTTTAAGCGTAAGTACGGTATCTCCTTCCTTTGCTGCCACCACTCTTTCTTTAAATCGCTGATGTGCAGAGCTTTCTTTTGAAGCGGCAAAGCGGGTTCCAACTTGAACCCCATCGGCCCCCAGTGCAATCGCCGCGGCAATAGCACTACCGGTAGCAATTCCGCCGGCCGCAATTACCGGAATATTTACAGCACGTCTTACCTCCGGAATAAGACAAAATGTGGTTGTTTCCTCCCGACCATTATGTCCCCCTGCTTCAAATCCTTCGCAAATTACCGCATCAACTCCGGCGGCTTCGGCTTTTTGGGCAAAACGGGCGCTGCTTACTACATGGATTACTTTTATCCCCTTCGATTTTAAAATACTGGTGTATTTAGCAGGCGACCCCGCAGATGTAATGACAATCGGAACCTTATATTTAATAATCGTATCGATGTGTGCTCCGATATCGGGATAGAGTAATGGCAGATTTACCGCATACGACTTAGAACATGCCTCAACAAATTTTGAAAGGTGTATATCTAGAACTTCGGGATACATCGAACCCGAACCAATCACTCCCAATATTCCATTTTCAGAACAGGCCCGCGCCATTTTCCAGCCACTGCACCACACCATACCTGCCTGAATTACAGGGTATTTAATGTTTAACATTTTTGAAATCACATTCATAAACGACATTTAAGAAATTGCAAGTGCGAATTAACGAAAAAGATTACCGAAACCTTAAAGAGAGGAATTATCGTACTAACCACTTAAACCTTACAAAGTTTAGGTTTTACTTCATATATTTGCCACTATGCAAAAAACAAGCGCGTACATATTTATCATCATTTTTATAGGGCTAAGCACATCACTTTCGGCCCAATACAGATGGGATTTTGGCGTGGGTGTAGGAGCTTCAAATTACCTCGGGGAGATTGGAGGACAAGAGCTTACACGGAGAGACTTTGTTTTCGACATGAAATTAAATCGCACCCAATTTGTTGTTGGTGCTTTTGCCCGCTATAAAATTTCACCTCAGCTTGCCGCAAATGTTGGTTTTAATTATGGTAAAATTAAAGCAAATGATTACAACTCAGAAAACCCTGCTCGTGTAGCGCGCAACCTCAGTTTTCAAAATAATATTGCCGAACTCACCGGAAGACTCGAACTTACTTTATTTTACGACAACGACGTTAGTGGGCGCGGATACTACAATCCTGATTTTAGAATTTACGGATTCATAGGCGCCGGTGTGATGAAGCATAACCCCAAGGCGCGTTATTATGGCCCGTTATCAGAATACAACGGCGAGCTCGTTGAACTTCAGCCTTTAAAAACTGAAGGTGTTGACTATAAGTTATGGCAGTTTACGCTACCGGCCGGAATTGGATTGTACTTTACACATAAAAAAGTACATAGATTCGGTTGGGAGATTGGATATCGCACCACGTTTACCGATTATCTCGATGATGTTAGCACCAACTATGCCCACGATAATCAATTGTCGCAAGAAAATCTTGAATTAGCCAGAGCCATGTCTCAGCGCACTACACCCGAATCGCTTGCAAATGCCGCGGCCTATGCAGAAAAACATGGCATGCTCGTTCCCAATGCCGGAAGTTTTGAACCGGGTGAAAAGCGAGGAGATGTAACCAATAACGATGGATACCTTTTTACCCAGTTTACGTACAGTTACGTATTAAAAGGAAAGAGTAGCTTTCAAAAGAAGCGATACACACGTACGACGAGAAACAAACGTGTAAAGCGTAGAGCACGGGCAAAATTCTAGCGCTTCCAAAATTGAGAAATCTTGCGAAAAGGTTTTTTTATCAAGGTTAGATTTCCCGGCTTTAACCCGTTTATTTTCCATGCTAACCTATCTTCCTGATTGGCCTTTATTCTGTTTTTAAGCGAAGCATTGCTTTGACCACCGACTTTCATTTTTACCAAAACTTCATTGATATAAATGGTGGTGGCATTGTACCGAAATAAAAAGCGGAGCATTAATTCGTAATCGGCACTAGTTTTGAGTTGGGTATTAAACTTTCCATAATTCTCATATAATTTACGCTTTGCAAAGAATGAAGGGTGTGGGGGCATCCACCCGTCAAGAAAAGCCTCTTGTCGGAATGGACCGGCGATCCACGTTCTCGTAGTCTTACCGGGTTGGAATCTATTTACATAAATTAAATCGCCGTAGCACGAATCTGCTCCCGACGTTACCAAGGCTTCAACAACGCGACTTAATACTCTTGGGTGAGCGTATGTATCGTCGGCATTTAATATGGCGATTAAGTCGCCCGTTGCGAGACCCACTCCCTTGTTCATAGCATCGTAAACACCCGAATCGGGTTCTGAAACAATTTTTGAAATCTGTGAATTGAATTGATGGGCTATATCCAATGTGTTGTCTTTGGAAGCCCCGTCGACAATGATGTATTCCAGATTTTTATAATCCTGACTTATCACCGACTTGATCGTTTCTTCAATTGTTTCGGCAGCATTATAAGCAATGGTGATAACCGTTATTTTCATTCGATTATTCTTTTTCGAACTGCTGTTGCCGGATTTCCCGAATAAACCTGATATGCCTCCAAGTCCTTTACTGCAACCGATCCGACACTAAGCACAGCATGTGTTTCGCAAGTAACCCCGGGACAAACTACAGCTTTAGCACCTATCCATGCGCCATCGTGAATTGTGATCGGGTATACTTCCAAATCAAAGCCTTGTTTTTTATAATTGTGGTTTCCCGTAAGGAGCATCGCACCTTGAGAAATAGAAACATTGGCACCAATATAGATTTCAGCAAGATTGTCGATCCAAACTTTTTCGCCTATCCACGAGTTTTCACCCACCTTCAGAAACCAAGGATACTTAATGAGAACGCAGGGCTTTACCACAACCCCCTTTGAAATCTCGGCTCCAAACAATCGGAGAAGAGAGCGCTTTAAGGGAGAAAAAGGAAATAAATACGATTGGAAGAAGATAAAACTGACTAAATACCATAACCCCCTGCGGGCTGCAGATCCCGGTCGGTAGAAGCTATTGTCATAAAGAGAGAAATCTACTTTCTTCATCGAAAGAGGTTTTTATAGGATTCAATATTCTCTTCTAATCGTACCCTTTTTGCAGCGTTTTTGCCAACTGATTTAAAAACGCTATGGTATTCAGCCTGAGACATAGCTGCGATTTGCGAAATATAATCGGTAAATGCGTCTGAATCGCTCAAGGGAAGATCGCGGCCCAAGTCATCTTTCTTCAGATTACCCCATGGAGTCTTATCGGATATTAAAACCGGCAACCCACTTAATAAGGCTTCGATAATGGCATGACCATAATTTTCGCCAAGTGTGGTCGAGAAGAATAAATGCGCTTTTGCTAATTCCTCACTTACCTCTGCGGGTGGTATCGATCCTGAGAATTTCACCGAAACATTCGCCGGCAAGCCTTCCGCGATTCTTTTACACGATTCAAAATAAGCTTCATCGTAAACCGGTCCGATAAAGTTGACCATTATACTATAAGTCGCAGGAATATGCTCAAGGCACTTTAGTGCGAAAGCCGTGTTTTTTTCTTTTGCAATTCGCGCAACTGATATAATGCGAATTTCATTCTCAAGCTTTTCAATTCGCTGTACTTCGCCAACCGGTAGTGTAGGCAGGTTGGGAATAATTTGGACTTTTGCCTTTCGGGAGATAACCGATTTTATTTGATCGGATTCGTGCGGATGGGTAGCATGAAAATCAACCCTGCGATACCAGCCCAGAAATTTAGCCAGGCTTAAAAACGCTCGTTTTTTCTTGGCTTTAATTCCCAAGGCACCCGGCGCCAGCATACCTCGGGGTGCAACCGTTATTTGTCGGTTTAACTTATTGGACTCGATAAGTGGCGAAACCGAAAAGTACTTGCTGAATATCCCGTTTATGTAGATACGGTGATTTGGAAATTCGACTATTTTCTTTCGAATTGCCGATTTGGATAAATTATCGGGTGAGATATAAAACACATCAGCCAAACCTACCTTTACCCATTGATTTATAGCCACATCCGGATAGGGAGTATCCGTCATATAATCCCGATCTAAGCACACGATTTTAAAGTTAATATCATTTCCCAAGGCTCGCACCAAGTTTGCGATAGAGCTAATCGGGCCACCCGCTTTATATCCGGGCAAATACCAATCGGTAAAGACTAAAACTTTGGGTTTATTTGATTCCATTTTCTGACATCCAAGCATCTAAAATTACCATCGGCCAAATTCGCATCCAGCTCACCTTCTGATCCTCTTTCAAAAACGCATCCCATCTTTTTGAAATAAAACCGGCATTAAAAGCATCGTGCTTACCCAGGTTCGCCAAATGATCGCCACAAAAATCTCTTAGTTCTCCACGCATCCATGTATCCCATGGAAAGCTAAAGCCCATTTTAGGTCTATTCACAATTTCAGATGGTAGCAAATCACCCATAGATTCCACCAGGAGTTTTTTTGGAGTTGTGGGATACTTGTATTTATCGGGCACTGCCATAATTGTGCTTACCAGATCATGATCTAAAAACGGAACACGCAACTCTAAAGCATGAGCCATGCTCATTTGATCTGAATCGCGGAGTAATGTGGGCTGCACATACGACAAAAGTTCGGCAAAAGTAACCCTACTAAGCTTCGGTAAATCATAGCCCGGAGTTCCGAAACCCACACCTTCTTTTACCAAATCGAATATGGTGTTTCCACCTAAGTTTCCATAAGGACTGAGCTTAGATATTACTTTTCTGGAATTCAATTCTCTGCTATACTGATATACATTTTCCAGATCGAGATAATCTTCGGTAATCACCTGTTTTGTTTTCTCACTCCACGCACCCGGCTTTGCGATTTTGAGCATCTCTCCGGCAATTGCCCTAGCAAATTTTGGAAAACTCATCATCCAGCCTTTGTTTCCCAGTCCGTAAAACTGCTTAAAAATGGGGTATCCTGCAAAGAGTTCATCACCACCGAGCCCTGAAAGTGCAACAGCGATTCCTGCCTGTTTGGCGTGTTTAGAGACCAAAAATGTATTAATCCCATCTCCCGAAGGATGATCCATAGCTCGAATCGCCGCGGGCAATTCATCTATTAATGCATTTGGCGTAAGCCGAATCTCGGTATGATCGGTATTATATCGGTCAGCAACCATGCGGGCGTATTTTGCTTCGCTAAATTCCGGTTCTTCAAAGGTAATGGTGAAAGTTTTAAGTCGCTCTACCTGTTGAGAGGCAAGAGCAACCAGCGTGCTGCTATCAATTCCACCTGAAAGGAAGGCCCCGGTGGGCACATCTGCAATCAAGCGCCGAGTTACAGCGGCTTCCATTTTTTTTCGGACACGTATTTTGGTCTCATCGTAACTCAAACCGATTGCTTCACGATCTAGATCTGTAACGGGATTCCAAAAAGAATTAATCTTAACCTCGCTGTCGGAAAAATGCATTGTACTCCCGGCGGGTAGCAAAAACACGCCTTTGAGGATAGTATTCGTTCCAATTACGGATTGATATCTCAGGTAGTCGCCAATGGAATTGTAATTAAGCTCGCCGCTTACATACCCACTTTTTAAGATGGCTCGTATCTCGCTCGAAAAGATGAGGTGGTCAGAAGTTCGCGCATAATATAGCGGCTTAATACCCATGCGATCTCTGGCCAGCAAGAGTTCTTCTTTTTGATTGTCCCAGAGTGCAAAGGCAAACATTCCATTGCACCTTTTGAGAAAATCGACACCGTGCCGAATTAATCCCGCTAAGAGCACTTCTGTATCGCCTTGGGATTTAAATGCGTAATCTCCGAGTGAATTGCGAAGTTCTTTGTAATTATAAATCTCACCATTAAAGACTATGGAGAATCTGCCAGAATGATCAGACATTGGCTGGTTTGATTCCGGCGAAAGGTCGATAATACTCAGGCGTCTATGTCCTAAGTGAATGTTTTCGTTGTGATATGTGCCCTCGGCATCCGGCCCGCGATGGGCAATTGCGAGGTTCATTTTATTGATTCGCTCTACTCCGGTGTCGTATGACAGGGGATCGTAAATTCCATTTATTCCGCACATTAGCCTAAAATATACGAAGTATTATTTAGGATATGTTTGATTCCCTCTTCAAGTGGAATCAACTCCCGGCCAAGAATGCTCATCATCTTGGAGTTATCGGGCATTCTGCGTGTCATGTCACCTTCTTGAAGGGGCGGGAGATGCACAATCTTGGATTTTGACCCGGTAATCTCAATGATCTTATGGGCCACACTTTTGATACTTTGTTCGAAATTAGACCCAATATTAACAATGTTATTAATCGAGTCTTGGTGTTGTAAAGATCCGATTACCGCATCTACATTATCATCGACATAGCAAAATGTACGTGTTTGATCTCCATTTCCATAAATAGTTATATCCTCTCCCTTTAACGCAGATCGGATAAATTTTGAAATCACAAAATCGGGACTTTGCTTACACCCATATGTATTGAAAAATCTAAATATGGTGTAATTTAAATCGTATTCTTGATGATAGGATCGAAGAAATGCCTCGCCGATATTTTTTACTATGGCATAGGGAAGCTTTGAGTTTAGTGGGGTAGTATCTTCATTTTGTGGAAACTCAACAGGCTCGCCATAAACTTCAGAACTACTTGAATAGAAAACCCGCTTAACACCGGTGTTTTTACTCAGATCCAAAATATTCCGAATTCCATTGATATCATCTAAAACCTTTACAGGGTTTTCAAGCGTACGCCTCACCCCCACTGTGGCGGCGTAATGAAAAATATAATCGAATTTATAGGCGAAAAACACCGCGGATATATCTTTAAACCGATTTACATCACATTTAATAAACTTGATATTATTGTGCATCCCTATTGGAACTTTACTGCGCATTCCCGTTTGGAGATTATCTACAATCACAATTTTATTATCCGATATGCGCGATAGTTTATCTGCAAGTTCACTAGCAATAAATCCGGCTCCACCTGTTATTAAAATTCTGCTCATTTATTTTATTTCTTTGACATAATTTATTGCAACCTTCACCCACCCATCTATATCTACCTGTCGTGCAAAACGTTCGCTTTCCCTACCCATAACTCTTAAATCTTCATCCGTCATTCGAATAATTTTACTCATCGCCTTTTTGAGTTCTGAAATATCATTTGATTTTATCAAATATCCATTGATTCCATCTTTTAAAAATGCCGATGCTGCCCCAACATTCTCGGTGCATATAATGGGATAGCCTGCAGCTGCAAATTCGTGTACTACTACCCCCCAAGGTTCTTTATGGCTTGGTAAAATAAAAACACCACCCTGGGCTACAAATTTACCCAAATCAATAGGCTGAACAAACCCAACATGGTGAATTCCTTTATAAATACGACGTGTGGGGTACAAGTCCCCGTTTCCTGCACAATAAAGTTCCCATCCTTTGGTGTCGATTTGAGAGAAAGCTTCCCAAAGTTCAAGCACCCCCTTAAACTCCATGTACCGCCCAACAAACACGAATCTCTTCGGGAAATCTCCATTCAGATTGTTTCCATTTACCCGGCTCCATTTTTCCACATCGACCGTGTAGAAACCGGTTTGAATTTCATCGGGTCTGAAACCTATTTTTTCAGCATATCGCACTTGAGGAATCCCGGGAACCCACGCATAATCAAATGCCGGCTTAAATAATCGCTTGGCACGCTCGCGGGCAAGGCGCGGTTTCAACCCTCCTTCAAGTTGATTATCCAACGCGACAATAGTCCTAATTTGTGGGCGCAGTTCTCGGCAAATGCTCACATAATCTTTATCAATCCAGCCGCTACATACGATTGCTTGGGGATTTATATTCTTGATTTTGTTTAACAGCTCACTTCGAGTAAATTCGGTTCTTAAGTAAAACTCACAGCCGGAGCTTTCGAAATCAAAATTAAATGGTGCTTCGGGATTAATTGGGTAATAAAACACGTGTACCTCTATGTCCTCTTTCGCCAGTTCGTCCATACATGCTTTGATGTATTCGGCCAATTCAGTGTAAAGAAATACAATGCGCTTTTTCATTTTATTTCTCGAGTATTTTCAGAATTTCAGGTTTTATTGCTTGTTCGATTTTCAACAATCCCTTTGCATTGGGATGAATATCATCCCGATAATCGGTCAATTCGAGTTTTGAATTGAGGCCCGATATGACATGAACCCCACTATCCTTCAAAAAAGACTCAAGCTCTTGTCCCATTTTATTGTATTTTTTATTCTCACACTCTTGCCTGTCCGCATGATGATACACCAAGAGAGGAATACCTTTTTTATTTGCGTAAGCCAAAAAATGATCCCACCCCATATTGTGCTCGTAGTCATTCGGGACTCCGCCCTCTAACATTTCTAATCTTTGCCAATCAACTGTATCGAACATGCGGGTATAAGCCCAATAGGCTGCATCCGTGATGGCCAGCACAGGCTTTTTATCGGGATAGAAGGGTGTGTTTCCCACCACATTATCAAAGCGCATTTGATCTTGCCAATCGTGGCTGCTAAATAATAAAACGATAACTTTTGCATTAAAATCACCGTGTTTTTCCATCCAGGCATATGCATTATCGGGGCCCCAGCTTCCAGCCGATACATTTAGCACCTGATAATCTACAGATAATGATTGGGATGAATTTAAATCGGCTTCCAGCAACGAGCTAGTTAATTCTGATTGATCGGTAGCCACGCCTCCGTTTAAAATCGAATCTCCAAATTTCAAAATCTTAACTGCATCAGGACGTACCTCCTCGCTTCGCATTCCGAGAGCATTAATAAATATCCGATTCCCAAATCGCGTTAAATCCTGATTGGGATTCATGGCATATTCATAATCGAGCGAAACATAATAAGTCGGCACTTGACCAAACCCGACCAGTCTCAGAACAATTTCCAGAAAAACTAGAAATGCAATACCAACGCCTATTTTATACCAAGACTTTTTCTTCATCCGGAGTTTGAAAAGAAGTTAATTCTCCGCGGAGATACCCTTGAAACAGCGGGTCGATCATAGTTGTAATCGCCATAACAAACAAAATCGTAAACGGGTTCAATGAAGCCGCCATCCACGGTTCAAGCAAGATAGTAAACATAGCCATCCACAAGATCGGGAAAGCTATATTTACATTTTTCGATGCTTTGATAAACAAAACAATTAAAGCCCGCAGGAATAAGGCGAGTCCAATTAATCCTGTATTTAACCAAATAATAAGATAGGTGTTGTGCACTCCACCTTGATGGCCCAAGTCGCTTAAGAAATCAGCGTTTTTAGCCATTATCCACTCATCAAATGCAAATCCTCTGCCCAGCCAAAAATGATCTTGTATTGTATCCCAAGCAAAATTCCAGGCGAC
>Ga0079223_10001135_pt1 | contig 15396 bp, 9 predicted proteins | sample Stecom2011_FD_75072 | JGI IMG/M metagenome (GOLD analysis project Ga0079223, IMG submission 75072) | Agricultural soil microbial communities from Utah to study Nitrogen management - Steer compost 2011 | ecosystem: Environmental > Terrestrial > Soil > Agricultural land | place: USA: Utah... | reverse complement strand
TGTTCATTCTGGAAAGGGCCTTGCTGGTACGTGCAAAAATAACCACTCCAGTAACGGGTCTGTCCAGACGATGAATTACACCCAAATAGACATCCCCAGGCTTGTTTTGTGTTTTCTTAATATAGGCTTTCACCTTATCGCTCAAAGGTTCATCACCTGTTTCGTCACCTTGAACCAGGTCCGAACCTGTCTTATTGATGGCAATAAGATGGTTGTCCTCATATAGTATGTCTAATTTCATCTATTTTTAATTGATTTCATTTGTTAGATGGAACTCGCCGTTAAAATTAGCCCCTTTTGTGAGTCAGATCTCTTTATGGCTCATTTCATTTGTTTACCTGTAGTTAACTTTGAGATTATATAAAAAGGTTGGTGATCCCAAAAAGGAATATATTAATACTGCTCTTTTTCGTTGGGGAAGTCTTTGGACTTCACATCTTCGATGTAATTGCCCACAGCACCCGTAATTTCAGCGTACAAATTATGGTAACGACGTAAGAACCGAGGAGAAAATTCATGATTGATGCCCAACATATCATGGATCACCAGAACCTGACCATCTACTCCGCCACCCGCACCAATGCCAATGATGGGTATGAATAATTCTTCAGCGACTTTTTGAGCAAGGACAGCTGGTATTTTTTCTAAAACGATGGAGAAAACACCTGCCTCTTGTAAGAGACGTGCATCATCAACCAATTTTAAAGCTTCTTCTTCTTGTTTTGCCCGAACGGTATAAGTTCCAAATTTATGGATGGATTGAGGGGTTAATCCCAAATGCCCCATAATGGGGATACCTGCGGATAAAATCCTATTTACAGATTCTAAGATCTCTTTTCCACCCTCTATTTTTATGGCATCAGCTCCAGACTCCTTCATTATACGGATGGCTGATGCTACAGCTTCTTTGCTGTTTCCTTGATAAGATCCAAAGGGCAAATCTACAACCACCATAGCTCTATCTACTGCTCTAACAACGGATGAAGCGTGATAGATCATCTGATCCAAGGTGATGGGCAGAGTGGTCTCCCAGCCCGCCATAACATTGGCTGCTGAGTCTCCTACTAAAATAACATCTATTCCAGCTTTGTCCACTAATTTTGCCATGGAGAAATCATAGGAAGTGAGCATGGCGATCTTTTCACCTCTCAACTTCATACCGCTCAGCACATGAGTGGTTATTTTTTTAGGACCTTCTTTTGCTACCGACATATTTAATTGTTTTAATCTTCAAAGATAGGGATAAATTGAATAATATTAAACAGTCAATTTTGCCTGTAATCGCTTTGTGCCATGAAAAAAGCAGCCCTTCGTAAAGTCTGCTTTTCTATTTTATTGTGCAACTTGCGAGCAAATTATACAGCTACTGCCTTTTTATGAACCAGATTGTCTAAATCCAGTGAGATTTCTATATGCCTAATTCTATACTTTTTTAAATCAGCCAAAACAGAATTTACTGTTTCATTGGACCAGCCACTCTCTTCGTTAAAGAGCTTTTCATAATAATCCATTCCTAAGCTGAGGTTGAATAAATATTCTTTCCAGTTTTTTTCTTGACGTGCATCGAGATTTGAAATCTGATCCAAATCATCTTTTAGAAAATCAAAATACATGTCCAGTTCTTTCATAAAAAGATTGGGCCGTTTCGGATGGGTAATAAGATTTATACGACCGTATATGTGATTAACCATCTCTGACAACGTGCTCTTTTTTGAGAAATATGCCAAGTTGGGTCCTGGACAAACAGATACTCCTGCACCCTCTAATTTTGTGTCTAACTTATGAGAATTTAAAGTGGCCACACCCAATCCATTGCAGAGACATGACTTTGATGTAATCTGTTCGAACTCCTTTTGGTACTCTGTTGAGGAGAGTTCTTTTTCATTCAATAGTTTTATTTTTTTTCTTTGATATTCACGTGATGCGGTGCAAATTGGAAGATCTGAGACTTCTTTGTTAGATACAAGGAACTTCTTGGTGCATGCTGCACCAGGCTTACCAGCTTTGATCAACTCTTGCTGTTCAACATCACGGGATGCCCCTTTAATATTGTTGAATTTTACGCCTACTGGAGAAACATCACTTAGGTAATAATCCTCTTCTCCTCCTTTGGCCAACAATTCAATCGTTTCGTTGTCAATAGATACAACTTCAGGTACCAACAAGAATGGAGAGCCCCAACCCACACTATCTAAATTATATCGTTTCTGTAAAAAGTTGTGCTCCTCTGCTGTGCCTACCCCACCTTGTGCTGTTAACCGCATTTCAGGCGCAGTTAGAGGCACTTTCTTACCTTTTGCTTCTAATCCTTTTGAATACATTTCAAAAAGTTCTTCGTGAAGGTGTTGTCGATTGTTGCTAAATTCTTCTAAAATGGGTCCCATTAAAAGTCCTTGGGTAGCAAAAACGTGCCCTCCGCAATTTAAACCAGACTCCACTCTATATTCAGAAACCCATAATCCTTTTTTTGCAAACATTTTTCCCTGGACGATGGCAGATCTGTAATCTGAAACTTTTATAATTATTCTTTTATTGAAAGAGCCATCTTCATTGGGATAGAAGTCTTCAAAATTCTCCATATACGAATAAAGTCGTGGACTCATACCCGCCGAAAGTACAATGGCAGAGTGAAGATTGCTCTTAGCAAAACCTCTCAGTGAAGCATGTGCATCGTTAAACTCTACGGGCAGTTTCTCACCCTCTTTATAGTTCTCTTTATCCAATTTGGTCATTATATTTACATCAATACTGCCAGGATTGAGATATTTCTGTATTGCCTCTTTTATGCGCGATGTGGATGGGTTTTCACCCTCTTTGCTTAATGACTCTTTTATTTTTGAATGATTGGGCAACAGGTTAATAAAATTGTGAAGTTCCTCTCTTTTCTCTATTATAGTTTTCTTGAAGTTATCGAAATTCTTAGTTACAATTTCATTTACCATATTCAAATAAGCGGTAATTCGTTCTGCCCTTGAGTCCTCTGATTTTTGTGGAATTGAAGTAAATGGAAGATTATATTTAGAACAATAAAATTCTCGAAGTCGTTCAGTAAGCATATCATCCACCAAAGAGATAACCGATGAGATTCCGAAGTGAGCCACTTTAATAGGTGTATCTATGGTAAAGCCAATTCCCATTACTGGGATATGAAAATTGTGTAATTGCATATGATTATTCAGATTTAAAAATATTGATGAGTTTAATTGGGGTAGAAAGTTTTTTTGAAGGAATCAAATATACAGCAAGAATTTTGAATATGTGGATTGTTAGCAGCTGCTTTGCCCTCTTTGGGATGTAATTAGGTCATCTGGGGTGATTAACCTACCCGATAAATGAGCTTCTGAACTTTAAGTTTGAATGTTTTGCAACCCGAATATTTTAAGTAGTTTACATCTTGCCAACAAATTCTCTATTTTTGTAGTTTAAAATTGAATTAAAACCTTTTTTTAGTGATATATCCAGATACTTTTGAGCAAAAATTACATTTTGAGAAAATCAGAGAGTCTTTAGCTGAGCACTGTTTGAGTGCTATGGGGCAGGAGTGGATCGAACGAATGGCTTTTTCTGATGACTTCGATCAGGTGAAAACCTGGCTGGGTCAGACGGATGAAATGTTGCGCTCTGAAGCCGAAGGGAGTGAAATGCCTGCATCTTATTTTATGGATGTCCGTGCCCCACTCAAAAGAATTCGTGTAGAAGGTCTTTTTTTGGAAGAGTCTGAACTTTTTGATTTGTATCGGAGTTTAGGTACAATCCGTGACATTGTTCGGTATATAAAAGCCAAGGAGATAGAGGAGTTTCCTCATTTGCATAAGTTGGCTAAAGATATAATGATCTATCCTGCCGTGATAGATAAAATTGACTCCGTCTTAAACAAACAAGGAAAAATTAAAGACAATGCTTCACCTGAACTTCAGCGTTTGCGGCGTGAAGTATTAGGTTTGCAACAGAGTGTAACACGACGAATGGCTACAATACTACGTCAGGCGCAAAAGGATGGTCTGGTAGAAGCAGACATTAGCGTTAGTATTCGAGATGGTAGATCTGTAATTCCTGTGCCTTCTTCCAACAAACGTAAAATACCTGGCATCGTGCATGATGAATCAGCAACGGGTAAAACTACCTATATTGAACCTGCAGCCATAGTTGAGGTAAATAATGAGATTCGAGAGATGATCTATGCAGAGCGTCGTGAAGTGACTCGTATATTAACAGAAGTGTCTAATTATATCCGACCTTATATAGATGAGCTACTTTTTGCTTATAACTTTTTGGGAATTATCGATTTTATTCGTGCAAAAGCACGCTTTTCAATGCACATTAATGCCATTCTTCCGGAGGTGCGTAACGAACCTTATTTTAATTGGATAGATGCAATACACCCACTACTATATATGCATCACAAAGCTTTGGGTAAAGAGGTTGTTCCATTGTCTTTGCAGTTTACACCCGATGAGCGGATTGTAATTATTTCTGGTCCCAATGCTGGAGGGAAGTCTGTATGTCTTCAGGCTGTTGGTTTGGTGCAGTATATGCTTCAATGCGGTTTACCCGTACCAGTGGCAGAAGGATCTGTCATGGGGTTTTATCATCGATTGTTTTTAGATTTGGGCGATGAGCAGTCCATTGAGAACGATTTGAGTACTTATAGTTCTCATCTATTAAACATGAAAAACTTTGTGCGCCATGCCAATGAACGCTCATTGTTGTTGATAGATGAGTTTGGCACAGGTACGGAACCCATGTTGGGAGGTGCTATTGCAGAATCGGTACTTGAGCAGCTCAATAAACAAGGCGCTTTTGGTGTGATTACCACGCATTACACCAATTTAAAACATTACGCTTCGCAAACACCTGGAATTGTAAATGGTGCTATGCAGTTTGATACTCATAAGTTGCAGCCCCTTTTTAAATTAGAGGTAGGTTCTCCTGGAAGTTCGTTTGCATTTGAGATTGCACGTAAGATTGGACTTCCAGAGTTCATCTTAGGTAAAGCAAAGGAGAGGTTGGGGGAGGATCATATCCATTTTGACAAGCATTTACGAGAAATTATTCGCGATAAGCGCTATTGGGAACAGAAGAGACAATCTATTAAAGAGAAGGAGAGGAAGTTGAGATTTGTTTCTGAAAAGTATGAAAAAGAGTTGGAACAGATTACCAGTGAGCGGAAGACGATTCTTAAAAAAGCTCAGGATGAAGCAGCTGATATAATATCTGGCGCCAATCGTGAGATTGAAAACACCATTCGAACCATACGCGAAACCCAGGCTGAGAGGGAGAAAACTCAAGCGGCACGTAAAGAGCTGGATGCCTTTAAGGAAAAACTGGATTCTACTGATAATGTGGATAAATCTACCCAACAAAAGCTGGAGCGAAAAATGGATCAGCTTCGAAATCGGAAAAAACGAGGACGAAAAGAGAGTGAGGAAGCTGGTAAAGCAAACGTAAAACCGATGCCAAAACCCAAAGAGGACTTGGGTGTTATTGGCAAAGGAGATATGGTGAAGTTGGAAGGGCAGAGTGTTCCTGGTGAAGTTATTTCTATAAAAGGAAAAGAGGTTGTAGTGGCATTTGGGCAATTGGCAACCACTGTGAAGTTGAATCGTTTGCAAAAAGTAAGTAAAAGTTCTGTTAAAAGAGAGATGCGCCGAGAATCGGCTTCCAGCAGAGAGTTCTCAGAACGTATTCGAGAGAAAAAGCTCAACTTTAAATCTGATATTGATGTGCGGGGCATGCGTGCTGATGAGGCGATGGAGAAAGTAGTTACCCATTTGGATGAAGCAGTGATGTGCAGTGCCAACCAAGTGAAAATATTACACGGCAAAGGAACGGGCGTACTTAGACAACTGATTCGAGAATACATAGATACGTTACCTTTCATAGCTAACTACTCCGATGAAGATGTCCGTTTTGGCGGATCGGGTATTACGGTTATTGATTTGGAATAATTTTAGGATATTTAAACTCTCTTGCTGTGACTGTGTTTAATTAGGAAACGATGATTTCTCTAATAAGATTAAATTGTCGAACTTTACTATAGTGTTGTTAAAAGATTTGGTCATTTTTCCAGCTCTTTTCTTCACCTAATTACAGATAAATTAGACGAATCATTTACAACATTTTAAAGCAAACGATATACCTATGAAATCCCTAATATATACCTGTTTTTTACATGTTTCTTTTATTTCTGTTCTTTTTCTGAGTATTGCCGTAAAGGGACTTGCAGTAGGTGCTTATCCATTTCCACAAGAGATCATTCAGCCTGATGGATCACAACTCACCATTCAATTGCACGGAGACGAGTGGTTTAATTGGGTCTCTTCCTCAGATGGGTATCGGATTTTGAAAAATTCCCAGGGCGTTTATGAATATGCAACTTTATTAAAATCGGGAGAAGCCGTTCCTTCAGGTGTTTTGGCTTCTAATCCTAATGAAAGAGATAGTGTTGAACAATCTGTTGTTCAAACATTGAGTAAAGGTGCAGGAATTAGCGCAAAAGCTATAGCTGAAATCAGAGCCAACAAAAGAGCACCACTTCTAAAGCGTGGTGGAGGCACCTATTTTGCGCCCACTGGCAAACAGAAGATGTTGGTTATATTGGCCAACTTTACTGATCGGCAGCCTTTTTATAGTAAAGCTACCATCAATGCAATGATGAACGAAGAGGGGTATAATGGAACGGGTAGTTTTGCTGATTATTATAGAGAAGTAAGCGGAGGTCTTTTAGAGATGGAGGCTCATGTTACTGCTTGGGTTACTGTTCCTAACACCCATAAATATTACGCTGCTGAAAATAAATGGTCTGAATTTGCATATCAAGCCGTGAAGCAGGCATCTTTGGCAGGGGTTGACTTTTCTCAATTTGACAACGATGGGGATGGCGTAGTAGAAGGAATTGCTATTATTCATCAAGGTCCAGGGCAAGAGGTAACAGGTGATGTTGATGATATCTGGAGCCATTCTTATAGTTTCTCAAGTGCTGGTTATTCAACTTCAGCGCGAACTTTTAATGGAGTGAAAATTGATCAATATACGGTTCAGCCTGAAACCAGAGATCGAAATGGAAGCATCAATACCATTGGTGTAATCTGTCATGAATTTGGACATAATTTAGGCTTGCCAGATTTTTATGATACAAATGATGAAACAGATGGAAGCTACCAAGGAACTGGCCAATGGGACATTATGGCCAAAGGAAATTACAATGGTTCCCCATCGGGTTCCACTCCATCGCATCACAATCCATTTTCGAAAATTGAGTTGGGCTGGGTAGATGAAACTGTCATTTCTGCCCCTGCACGTATAAGTTTAGATCCTATTATTACTTCAGAAAGTGTTTATCGCGTTAATGGACCTGAGCCCAATGAGTATCTATTGTTGGAAAATAGGCAGAAACAGGGTTTTGATGCGGCTTTACCAGGACGTGGAATGGTAGCGTATCACGTGGATGCTGCATGGATTGCTTCAAGGAGGAATTCTAACACGGTGAATATAGGAGAACACCAAGGCCTGTATGTAAAGGCAGCTGGAGAAAACATCAATGCCTCTTCAGCACCTTTTCCTGGGTCTTTACAGAAAACACAATTGACGGATCAGTCTGAACCTGCCATGAAGACTTGGTCTGATTTGCCATATAATCGAAGTATAACTGGCATTCAAGAGTTAAATGGAATTGTCTCTTTTGATTTTATGGCTTTGCAAAATGGAAGCCCCATAACACTTGAGGTTTCTAATATTAGTTCCTACGAAAATAAAGTGTATTGGACTCCTTCAAGTGATAGAGATCCTGTATTGTTGGCTTGGAGCTCGGATGGGGTTTTTGGAACACCTGCATCAGGCACTAACTATGCAGTTGGACAAGCGATTGCAGGAGGAGGTGCTGTTTTATATTATGGTAGTCTGGATACTCTTTATCGTCATACAGATTTGCAACCTGCAACTCACTACCACTACAGTGTTTGGAGCGATTTGGGGGATAGTTGGTCCGGTGCTCTTACTATACAAAAAACAACTCCTGCTGAACCAGTAGCTATTTTTCCATGGGTGGATGGCTTTGAAGTTGACTTGTCTCAATGGTATCAGGAATCTATTTTAGGGAACTATCATTGGGGGATAATGGCAGATGGAATTAGTAATAAGCCTCCTGCACCAGCTGTAGGATCTGGTTTTGCCTCTTTTTTTGTGGATTCTTATGAGGTAGGTTCCTCGCGTCTAGTATCACCTCCTTTTATATTGGATAATAACAAAGTTTATAATCTTGAATTCTATCATGTTCAATCCCCTTGGGAAACTGATCAGGACGAATTGGAAGTTTATATTAGAAAGAGCGATACAGAAACTTGGGAAGAGTTGGCAACTTTTAGAAGTGCTGAAAATGAATGGAACCACCGTCGTTATCGTCTCCCTTATTCGGAGCCTTTAGAGATTTCTTTTGTGGGTGTAGGAAAGTACGGTCATGGGATAGGTCTTGATCAGGTAGTGATTTCAGAAGGTCAGGTTTGTGAGACTAACTTTGTGGGAGTTTCTGCTGTAGAATTATTGGATTCAACTGAAAACACCTTGCATATTTCGTGGTCTCTACCTTTGGGGGAAAAGGTGTTGGTTATTGCACGTAAGGACAAGAAGGCGGTTGAACTTCCTGATAATGGAGTTGCTTATTCTGCTTCAGCGGAGTTTGGAACTGGAGATAATATGGGCTCAGATGCTTATGTTGTCTATGCAGGCTCAGGATCTGAAGTATCTATTACTGGCTTGGATCATACTTCGGATTATTATTTCTCCTTTTTTGCTTTTGACAATAACCATTGCTATCAGATGACGCCTTTAAAAAAGATGTTCTCCACTGTACCCATTTATTACAATATGAGTTTGGAGATTAATGATGGAGATTTGCCTATTGAAAACGTAGGCGTTCTAATTGGTGGGTCCACCTATTTGTCTGATGCAGCTGGAATGATCTATTGGGCAGCCCCTCACGACACTCTTTATCAGTCAGTAGAAGTGGGTCCTACGGGTTATAAACCTAAGTGGTTTCGTTATCATGCGGTTAAAGATAGTGCTATCACTGTTTCTTTGCAGAAAACCGATGATCTCATCTCTGTCCGAAATATAAGACATAAAAAGAAGAATAATATTGTTACTTTATCGTGGGATCCTGTTATTGATGAAAGTTTCGAAGGGTATGAGCCTTTTTCTACATCCATGTTGGGTTGGATTCAATTGGATCATGATAGGGGGGGGACTTATTCTATAAAAGACCATGAATTTCCTAATCAAAATTATGTGGGTTCTTTCATTGTGATGGATCCTCATTATGAAAATATTTTACAGGCGGATTATAACATGATGGCGCCTTCTGGAAAAATGCTTTTGGCTGCTTTTGCCTCACAAAATGCACCCAATGACGATTGGTTGATTTCACCTCAATTTACTGTTCAGAGTGGAGACGAGTTTTCGGTTTTAGCTCGTTCTTTGACCAATAAGTATGGCTTGGAATCGTTTCGTGTTTTGGTTTCGGTGCAAGAACCTTCTGTTAGCGAATTTATTCCGATTATTGAAGATGCTGCTATTCCTGATGAGTGGACGCTTTATAAATACTCTTTGGACGATTATGTAGGTCAAAAAATTAAAGTAGCTGTCCACTATAACTCTGATGATAAGTTTGCCTTGTTATTGGACGATATAAGAGTAGGACCAGCTACCACGTTTACTCTTTCAACAGCAACTCATAAAACTTCAGCTACAAGCAGGGAGCTTCAAAGAGAATTAGTTAAAACGTCTTCCTTGCAGAAAGCCAAAAGAGCAGAAGTACAAAAAGCGGGTGACTACATAGAACACTCAGGAATGAGATATACCATTCGCTTGAATGGTGCGGAAGTTGGTGCAGTGAATGGGTTCACCCAAACTCAGTTTTCTAAAGAAGCAGAAATATGCAGCTCAAATATTTTTAATATACGCACTGATTATTTGAGCTTTGATGCAGTTTCCTCTTGGTCAGACAATTATGAAGTTACGGGGTGCTTTACTGTAAAGTTTATTGTAAAAAACAATCAAGAAAATAGAATAGAGGGAGCGTTAGTCACTTTTAACGGTATAGAGTTACTTACTGATAATGATGGGGTGGTCATTTTTGATGGCGTGGAGTCGCTAATTCAGCAACATTATGAAGTAACTATGGAAGGATATTTAAGTCATAAAAAAGCGCTTTCATTAACCTCCGATCTGGAAGTAGTTGTTACCATGAACTCTGTAGCTACTGATTCTACCAGTTTGTCAAATGGCCAGCCAATATTTCTTTATCCGAATCCTCTCTTTATGAATGAACCTTTAAATATCGAAGGTATATCAAGTGGTGTTTTTCAGCTATACATATATGATTTAGAAGGCCGACTGATCTATTTCAAAGAGGCTCAAGGAGGGAATGATGCAACGTTAGATGTTATCCCTTTTCAACCAGGAGTTTATGTGGTTGAAGTTAGGAGAGCAAATAATAGTATGAGATTTAAGTTAATTGTTCTATAAGCTAAGGGGGTTATCTTCTCCTTGCACAACAATTTCCCTCTTGGTATTGAGTTGTCTCAGGTAAGATATTAGCAATAATGGAAGTGGTTTTTATCTCAAAAAATCTACCGCTTTATCAAATACTGTTTTAAATGCCATCTCAACATCAGGCATATTGGCAGCTATGGTTAATGGAAAAGGATTTTCATGACTATACTCAAAAGGAAAATCAAGTTCTTGGCAACGCCCCATCGTTTTACGTATTGCATCAGGTGGAATCACTTTGTCTTTGGTCAACCCGATGGATTCAATTCGGTTACCTAACTCTGCAAAACCACGTTCTCTCATTTTTACATGTCGATTTAAATTAAACATGCTTCTAAATGTTTCCCACGCTTTTGGCAACAGTGGTTCCATTTGCGTGGGGATGGAGATTTCATTATCCATGGTCGGATGGCTGTAAATATATTTTCCTAAATGATAGGCAGCCCTACTGTCCATGATGGCTTTTGAATTCGCATTCATTTTGTCAAAGGTGCTCCCTCCGCAGAAAAGGAAAGCTCTTTGGCCGGAAAACAGACTGGCGGGGTTGGCTATGAGTAAAATCTCTGCGAGGAGAGCACCTATTGAGTAAGCAAAAAGGTCAATATTTGTATTTTGTTTAAAAAGCGGATGATGGCCAGATTTGATTTGCATAGCCAGTTTTATTATGTCAAAATATGTCTGTATGCCCGATATTAGAAACATTTCAGGTGTATATTCCATTCTTAAGCTGAGCGCAATATTGGCAAAACTACTGTTTCTTACATCTTTGTAATTCAACTTACGTTGTGTAACAATCTTTATCATTTCCCGAGGATTACTCCAATTTTGGGGCGCTCGATTCATGTGGTAGGCAATGGGAAACATTACAACTGCCTTTTTGCTGTTTTTTGCTAAGTACCATGCCCACAAAAGGTATTTGTCCCAACTTCGCTCGTTTAGACCATGAAGTAAGAATATTATATCTTCGGACTGTTTTTTATTTGGTATTATAACAGTGTATTTAAATCGCTGGTTCTCATTCTGTCCACTTTCAGTTATAATTTTTCTTTCATCCATAGTGGTTATGCCACTTATAGGACGAGCTCTATAGCTAAAGTCAGATTCTAAATCCATAAAATGAGCAACCATATCGCTTGGAAGTATGGCGAACTCTTCTTTCGATCGAAAAGGTTTTTTTAAATAGGCATCTAACTTGATCAACAGCACGGTATTTATTATTAAATAAGCTTCTGCAAAATAAATATATTTTGAATAACATGTTTGTTATTGCCGTGTTTGCAAGCCTTTCGGGGTAAGTGGTTTTGCAATTGGGATGAATGACTTTAAGCTGGGGTGAATTGATTTTCTTAATTTATATACTTATATTTGACATGTTGTAATCTAAGTTAGTACACAAAAGCTGATGAGTATAGGTAAATGGTTTTGACTCTCTTTATATCTACACATAACCCTTTTTAATCCTTTTATAATGCGTTTTGGTCGAAAAAGCATTCCTGATTTTTTTGTGAGTAAAAAGAATACTATAAACCAAATTCTTTTTACGTCGCTGTTTGCCTTTGTTTTTATTAATGTGTATCGGCCATTTGGTGCCGATCAATGGTATGATGTAAGTTGGTGGATGTTTCTTTTTGCATCAGGGCTGTTGGTGCTGGCGGGTATGGTGGTGGTTATTCTGAGTCGGCTATTGATGTTTTGGATAAAAAAACACAACCGTATTACAATTTTAGGATATGGAGCAATGGTTTTGGCCGAAATCCTTTTGATGGGTTGGCTTTATGCTTTGTTGGAAAGGATAGCTTTGGGCGGAGTGCGTCCTTTCACCCTTTTATATTTTGTTTCCATACAAAATGCAGCTCTTATACTTTTGATTCCTTATGCAATGAGCTTATTGTATATCTCTTGGCGTGAGAAAAAAATGAGTTTGGACGACTTACTTAAACAGTTGAGAAGTAAACCTCAATTCATCTCCTTTAAAGACGAAAATGGTGTTTTGCGTTTTACAATTAAGGCTGGTGATCTAATCTACATTTCTGCCAGTGATAATTATGTGGAGATCCATTATAAATCTGGCTCAAAGCTTAAAAAGTATCTACTCAGAAATACGTTAAAAAGAATGGAAGATCAATTTCATGAATTGCCTCTTTTAAGATGCCATCGCTCTTACATGGTAAATCTGGATCAAGTGCGCATGTTTAAGCGTGAAAAAGGTCAAATGTCTCTTTGGATGGATGATGAGGGTGAACTAACTATTCCAGTTTCACGTTCTTATGCGAAATCTGTAACAGAAATTTTTGAGAAGGGATGAATTTTATTTTTTAAAATTTCGGATGAAATGCCGACGAGAGAGAAAATTAGTTGGATGGAGTTATCTTTCTGCTTCTTGGAATTTTTTTTGTAAGGAGATCTTGGTACGAATAAATACTTTTTTCGCCCAATTTTGATTATTAAGTTCCCATCTCATTTTTCATTATCTTTGTCTAAAATATCGATTATGCTTGTAAAAATTTATCCAGAGAATCCTCAGCCTCGTGAGATTGAACGTGTGGTTGAAGTTTTAAGGTCTGGTGGTACTGTTATTTACCCAACCGATACCATTTATGGTATGGGCTGCGATATAAATAGCAGTCGTGCTGTGGAGCGTGTTGCTCAAATCAAGGGTTTGAATCTAAAAAGAGATCACCTTTCTTTTATATGTCATGATATGAGTCATCTGTCAGAGTATGTAAAAGTGATTGACAACCAAACTTTTAAATTGCTAAAGAAGAATCTTCCTGGTCCTTTTACTTTTATTCTTCCAGCGAATAATAATGTGCCCAGATTATTTAAGAACAACAAAAAAACCATTGGCTTTAGAATTCCCGACAATCCAATTATTTTAGAGATTGTGAAAGAGTTGGGCAATCCTATTCTTAGTACTTCCATCCGTGATGATGATGAGGTCCTCGAATACACTACTGATCCAGGATTAATTCATGAGAAGTATGAAAACTTAGTGGACATTGTAATTGATGGAGGTTATGGGGGGAATGAAGCTTCCACCATTGTAGATTGTACTACCTTCCCTTTTGAGATTATTCGACAAGGAAAAGGTGTCCTTCAAGATTAATAAAGATTATCCAAACATCTTCTCAACTTTCTTTACACCTGAAGGAAGTACAAAGACCACCACTTTATCGTTGGCCAAAATTTGGGTTTTGCCGTTGGGGATGATGACTTCATCACCACGGATAATGCCACCCACATTCATATCGTTAGGTAGATCTAAATCATTGAGTGTGCCTTTGGTTATTTTTGATCCCTCTTTGGCGATGAGTTCTAATACATCTGCATCTGTCGCAGTTAAACATTTTACATAAGATACATTGGCTTTTAGCGTGTGTCGGTAAATATGCCCTACTGCAATTAGCTTTTTGTTGATGATTGTGCCTATGCCTATGTTTTCTGCAAGATCGATATAATCCATATTTTCCACCTCTGCTACGGTCTTAACCACGCCCATTTTCTTCGCCAGTTGACAAGCTAAGATGTTAACTTCTGAATTTCCTGTTACAGCAATGAAAGCATCGGTCTTGCTCAAGCCTTCATCTTTGAGCAGTTCTAAGTTGCGACCATCACCATGAATAACTAAAGTGTTTTCAAGAACATCTGCAAGGTGGTTACTACGTTCTTTATCGATTTCGATAATTTTAACATGATACTGGTCCTCCAAGTCCTTGGCTACCTTAGTGCCTATTCTGCTGCCACCAAGTATCATTACATTTTTCACTTCATGATTTACTTTGCCAGCGTCACTTAAAAGTTGTTCTAAGCCTCCTTTTGTCGTAATTAAATAAGCCAAATCATTGTGCATAAACTTGTCACTTCCACGCGGGATGATAGTTTTGCCATTGCGCACGATGGCCACTGCAAAATAAATATTGTCGGTATGCAGTTCAGATGCCTCAGACAGTGTCATCCCTACAATTGGTGCATTCTCTCTTAGTTTAACGGCATAAAGAAGCAAACGGCCTTCACTGAATTCAAACATTTGTCGAATGCCCACATGTTTCAAAGATGTTACGATCTCTCGCGCTCCTAAATTCTCAGGAAAGATAAGCTCGTCAACACCCAACTCTCGGAAATACTCTTTGTTTTCTGGTTGTAGATATTCAAAATTATTTATTCGAGCGAAGGTCTTCTTTGCACCCAATTTTTTTGCAAGTATAGCTGATAAAATACTGACCTCTTCGTAAGGAGGGACAGCGATGAAAAGATCGCAATTTTTTACTTGTGCACCTTTCAGATCATCAATGGATGTGCCTGATCCTATTACCGTCATAATGTCAAAATGGCTCGAAGATTCTTGTAAACGCTCTTCATCGTCATCCATTAAAATTACATCATGATCTTCGTTGCTTAAAAGTTTTGCCAAATGTGTTCCTACTTCTCCCGCTCCAGAAATCAAAATTCTCATGTCGTTATTTTTTCTGCTATGTCGCCAGCAAATTAATAGAATAAAATTCACATATAGAAATTATTATCTTGGTTCTGTACAACTTATTTTTCATAGGCTTCTTATTGTTTTAGCACCCTCATTATTAATGAGATGGAAAGGCTGCTCAAGTTTTGTGGATATATTTTTCCATTTTTTCAGTAACCAAGAAGGCGTTTCAGTTGTGGTAATGATCAAAGGGCAATCTACGTTCTTTAATAACAGTTCGAGATCAAAGTTGTTGTTGCCTCGTAAAATGATTCCATCTGCTTTATGGGTATCTAATATAGGTAGATTGTGAGAAGTATATCCATTTATAATATAAAAGAGTTGATTATTTAACTTTATCTTTTTTATAGAGGGTTGATCATCACTAATCT
>Ga0079223_10001133_pt1 | contig 15409 bp, 8 predicted proteins | sample Stecom2011_FD_75072 | JGI IMG/M metagenome (GOLD analysis project Ga0079223, IMG submission 75072) | Agricultural soil microbial communities from Utah to study Nitrogen management - Steer compost 2011 | ecosystem: Environmental > Terrestrial > Soil > Agricultural land | place: USA: Utah... | reverse complement strand
TTGCACCAGTCGCATACTGTAATTGATAGACATATTCCAAGGGATGTCAAATTCAGCATAACCATCGTCATCCATAGTTTGTCGTTGAATATTGGCTGGCGACTGACTGCCTTGCATGTGTTGATCTTTTAAAGGATCATTATCGAATGGATCTTCAACAGGATTTGTTGCTTCCTCTGTTGATCCTTTTTTATCTCCTTTCTTTTTAAAAGTATCCGATCCAAAGTTGAATCCAAAGCTTAGATTGGCATTTTGCAAGCGAGCCAAACGGCTGTTTTTTGAGATTTCAAATCTGTCATATCGGTAAACTCTTCCGCTGGAGAGAGTGTCTAAAGCATATGGGTCAAAAGTGGCACCAAAGCTAATACTGGTACCTAATAACTTGGTTCTTCCGCTCATTGAAATGTTGGATAACTTCATTGAGTCGGCCAAAAAATTGTAGGAAGTGCTAAAATTTAATGATTCCAAAATATTGATTTTTTTAAATCCTGTGCTGTCTTTTTGGCTTTTTACTTTCATCTCCAAAGTATTACCTAAGCTCATGCCCAAAGAACCCGATTCGCCTCTTCCAGGAGTTCCGTATAAGGCTCCATCGTAATATGAATAGTCATTCCGCACGATTCTATCTTGTGCTTCATCATAATATTCAAACCAATCGTAATAACCATACTTAGGGTCGGCAAAATCAGGTCGGTAGCTAACACTCACCGAGGGAGTCATTACGTGCCTGATGGTATTTATTTTATCTCCGAAAAGCGCTCTGCTGGGGGTGAAAAATGTGTAAATTTTGGTGGAGGTGCCTACCCCAAAGCTATAGTCATAAACTCGATTAAATCCCCCAGTGGTATCTTTTGCCACTACCTTTTTTTTCTCTTCATCCCATCCTTTTTCAATACTTTTAAAATACCATCGTTCTGTATAATTGATATTTGGAGTTAGAGAGAAATATTTTAAAAGTTTTAGGTTCATTGAAACAGGAATAGAGTGTTTTACGCCGTTTTTCCAATCGTTATTTAAGCTTTTTGGCCTTAAACTTAAATCACTCTCCTTTGTATTGATGGAGTTACTCATATTACCCGAATAGGAAAAGCTTATCGTTTCATACCACTTCTCTTTTCCTATTCTTGGTTTCTGTTTTAAAGGGTAGATACGATTCATGGTTACGGTTATATCTGGCAATGTAAGACTGATCGTTGTGTCTCTGCTATTTTGTGAATGCAAAAGGTTAGCAGAAAAATTAAAGGGCGAATTTGGGAATCTGCGTGAATAGGAGATGCTTGAACGTTTTGTGTTGGTCGCTAACACTTCTGGATTAATGATACTACCCACATTGTTTCTATCAAAAGTGCTGGTTGAATAGTTAACACTGGCGGAAAAAGTGCTGTTTGGATTGGCTTTGGCATCTTGTCGGTGCGACCAGTTTAAACTCATATCTTTTGATACCGCATAATCGGGAAGATCCTTTTCGCTGGTAATATTTGTTATATGTTGAAAGTTGAAACTTCCTCCATATTTATAGCGCTTTTTGTAATTGGAAGAGGTTCTGAAACCCCAAGAGCCGTTGCCATAGATATCTGCGGTTAATGCCATGTCTAAATAGTCACTAAAGGCAAAATAGTAGCCTCCGTCTCTTAAGAAAAAACCCCTATTGCTTTCTTCACCATACGATGGCATTAAGAATCCCGAATGGTAAGAGCTGCTCATAGGTACAAAGGCAAAAGGGACGAAAAGTGGAAATATTTTTACATCTTCCAAAACAAGATAAGCAGGTCCGGTAACCACTTTATCACCAGGAATAACTTTTGCTTTGGTCATGTTAATATAGAAGTGGGGGTGGTCGTGATTGTCGCAGGTTGTGTATCTTCCATCTTTCAAAAAGTAAGAGTTGTCAGCATTCTTTTTTGCTCTTTCTCCTACTATGAAACCTTCACCTTGCGTAGTAACAACATGTTCAATGATAGCTTTCTCAGTTTTAAAATTATAGCGCATCTTTCGCATAGTGTATTCGCCACTTTTGTCTTTAAATACAGGTAGCCCTTGTTCAACTCCCAGCGAATCGCGCGTACCTGCGGCGTAGGCCAAACTACTGTCCAAATCCAATTCGATAAAATGTGCGGTTAATAGAATGTCGCGATAGCTTACAGAGGCATCGCCAAACAAGAATACTTTTCCTCGATCAAAAAATGTAGAGTCTTTGGCACTATATTTTATTTCTGCATCAATAAGCGGTGAGGAGGTGTTACTTTTCTTTATTTCTGTAGTATCTGTTTTGGTTGAAAGAGTATCTGTTTCTATGCGATTGGCACTACTACTTAAAGTATCCAGAGGTTGTGTAGAAGAATCTACTTGACCATTCATTGGAAAAGCAAAGTAAATGCACACCAATAACGAAACAATTTGTCTGGTTATATGCCTTTTATTTGAGTGGTGGTTTATAATGGGTGTCAAAATGATCTGGCCTTTTTAATGGTATGTCACAAAAATAATTTAAAAAATCATTCTATAGCCATTTACTACACATAAAACTTTTAGTATTTTCTGGCTTCAAGATAGATATTTGTTAATTTTGACATAAACTATATTTAAATATTTGTTGGATTGATTTTGATGTCAAGTAGTTATAGTATAAAAAAGCTTCTTTGTTTACAAATATCTCAAAATTAGTGGTTTGATTGGTGCTATTGAGTGTTAAATTATCGAAATTTGCTTTTTTGTTATATTTAGATTTGTTTTTAATTTGCTTGTGGTATTATAGTTGAAAATGCTTTTACGATTAACTTGGACAATTATGAAAATTTCCTATACCAATAGTCTCCCAAACTATTTAGTTTTCCTTTTAATACTTTTACTTTCTATTTTGCGGGTTGACGGACAACAAGTTGATAAGTCTAATAAATTCAAGACGGTTGTAATTGATGCTGGTCATGGGGGGAAGGATTCTGGTGCTTTGGGCAAAATCGTTAAGGAAAAAGACATTGTTTTATCCATTGCTTTAAAGGTAGGTGCCTATATAAAAGAAAATATGCCAGATGTAAAAGTTGTTTACACCCGAACTGAAGATGTTTTTATTCCTTTGGATGAACGGGCTGAAATTGCCAATAGAGCTAAAGCTGATCTTTTCGTCTCCATCCATGGCAATTCAATAAGCAATCCTAAAATTTATGGTGCTGAAACTTTTGTTTTGGGACTCCATCGATCAGAGGAGAACTTGGAAGTTGCGAAGAAAGAAAATTCAGTAATTATTTTAGAGGAAGATTATTCTACCAAATATGAAGGATTTGATCCTACGCAACCTGAGTCGTATATCATTTTTGAACTGATGCAAAATGTCTATCTAGATCAAAGTATTTTGGCGGCATCTTTGGTTCAAAATCAGTTTGAAAGTAGAGTCGGCAGGCACAATCGAGGCGTAAAACAGGCAGGATTTTTGGTTTTACGTAAAACTTCTATGCCTGGAATTCTAGTTGAAGTAGGTTTTTTAAGCAATGCCAAAGAAGAGAAATACCTTATGTCAGAGGACGGACAAACCTACATTGCATCAGGAATATATAGAGCTGTGAGAGATTATCGCGATAAATTTGAATCACGTACCAATCTATCTGTAAATACGGATGACTTGAACAAGTTAGCGTTTAACTCCAACAATGAAAAACCCAATATCTTTGAAGAAGAGAAGATAGAAGAAATTGAATTTAGAATTCAAATAGCCTCTTCCAGTCAAAACGTCTCAGATAAATATGGAGTTTTAGCGCAATTTGACGATATATGGATGTATGAAGAGAACAATATGTTTAAATATACTACAGCTATTTCAAACTCTTATCAGGAAATTAGTGAGATTTTGAAAGAAGTTCGGATGAAAGTGCCCGATTGTTTTATTGTTGCTTTTAAGAATGGCGAACGGATTCCAGTTTTAGCAGCTCAATAAAACGCAAAACTTTCTTTAGTTATTGATGCTGCTTTGTCTAAAATAAATTGACTTCAAATATTGATATAAATATACACTTATGATAAAGAAAGAGATTAAAATAGGGTTTTTGGTTCTCTTATCATTGATTGCCTTAATTTGGGGGTTTCAGTTTTTGAAAGGAAGTAATATTTTTGTTCCTGGAGAACGCTATTACGGTACTTATTCGCAGGTAGATGGGCTAAATGAAGGAGCTCCAATTTACTATAGAGGGTTTAAAGTTGGAATGGTTGAAAATATCAAATTGCATCCTACTAAAAGAGGAAAATTCTTAATTTCCTTTGTCTTAACAGAAGATTTTCATCTTCCTAAAAATACAGTGGCTCAGATATATAGTATTGATTTGATGGGAAGTAAAGCCATACAGTTAATCGAGGGAAATAGCACAGAACCATTAATTCCTGGCGATACACTTTTAACTAATACAATGGGTGACCTTATGCATCAGATGGGAATGGAGGTACTACCTCTAAAGGATAAGGCTGAGCGATTGTTGGTGCATTTTGATTCGGTTTTGGTTGGTATAAGCGAAGTGTTTTCTGAACAAAATAAAAGCAATTTGGATATGGCAATTCTGGATTTTACACTTTCTATGAATAATCTAAAAAACTTGAGTGCCAAATTAGATGGAACTCTTGGGGAATATGGAGAAATTGGCCGTAGTTTTCAAAATATAGAATCTTTTACCGAGACCTTAAAGCTACAATCAAAGAACTTGACGCTCACCATGGAGAATCTTGCCTCTCTTTCAGAAAACTTAAAGAATAGCGATTTTGAAGGTTTAATTGCTCAGGCAGACTCCACTTTGCAAGTGGCAAGCAGAACCATGGATAAAATTACCACTGGTAATGGAACGATGGGCAAACTCATTAACGATCAATCGTTGTATTTGAATTTGAGAGATGCATCTGCTAACTTAGATCGACTTCTTGCAGATGTGCGGCACAACCCTGAACGATATGTACATTTTTCTGCAATTAACTTGGGGCGGAAAGTTTATATTAATGCAGATGATGAGTTGGCCAGTCAAAAAGGAATTGTTTTTAAGGTGCAAGTTGCTGCATCTTCCACTCCTTTAGACATTAAAAACTCCGTGGTTTTGGGCGATATGCCAGTCTTTGAAGATACAGACGGCTCTTTATACTTATACACCGTAGGGCAAACTTACTCTTATTCAGAAGCCTTAAACCTTATGAATCGTTTACAGACAGTATTTCCCGCTGCTATGGTGGTTGCTTTTAAAGATGGTAAATCCATTCGATTAAAAAAGGCACTAAAAAAAGTAAACATCAAAAACTGAAAGTCAAAAAAATGTTAAAATATTTTTTTTTGACGAATGACAATATTTTATTTTATGCAAGTCATAATCCTTTCAACTCCAATCTATTATTGACGTTAAGTAAAGTTAATAAAGGTTTGTAGGTGGCTATATATCAGGATATTACATGGCTGTTCTTAAACCTGCTGACAATGAATTGTATAAGTGATTTTTGATTTATCAAGTGTTTTTTTATTTTTTTATCACCTTTTTTTTCGTAAAATTTGTCTTACCTCGAAGAAATAATAAAACTGAAAACTAAAACACAATATTTAAAGGAAGGCTGCAGAAAATGAAATTGGATTGCCACAAAGTCTGGAAAAGTTGTATGGACATCTTTAAAAAGTCCATTGATCCCATGGCTTTTCAAACTTGGTTTGAACCCATTGTCCCACTTAATCTTAATAAGGACATTCTGACTATTCAAGTGCCTAGTCTCTATTTCTATGAGATTATCGAGGAACAGTATATTGATATAGTCAGTAAAGGGTTAAGATCTGTTTTGGGCGCTTCTGCCAAACTTGAGTATAGTGTTGTGGTTGATAGGGAACGCTCCTCAACAGATCAAGCAAGTGCCTATTCAATTAACTTCCCTACCACTGGTAATAGAGTAGATTTAAGCAATCGAGCGGTCTCTTCAAATAAACCTGAAGCACAGATAGGCATTAAAAATCCATTTGTAATTCCTGGTATTGCCAAATTAAATGTGGATCCACAATTAAATGCCGATTACACTTTTGATAACTTTGTTGAAGGTGAGTGCAACAGATTAGCTCGCTCTGCAAGTTTGGCAGTTGCAAAAAATCCTGGCAAAACAGCCTTTAATCCACTTTTTTTATATGGAAGTTCGGGGCTAGGTAAAACGCACCTTGCACAAGCAATTGGGGTTGAAGTAAAAACCTCTTTTCCTGAAAAAACAGTTCTTTATGTTAGTGTCAACAAATTTCAAACGCAATTCACTGATTCTTATCGCAACAATTCAACCAATGATTTTTTGAATTTTTATCAGCTGATAGATGTTCTTATTATTGATGACATTCAGGAATTTATAGGTAAAAAGGGAACACAAAACACTTTCTTCCATATTTTTAACCATCTGCAACAAAACAATAAACAACTGATATTAACCTGTGATCAAGCTCCTGCTGATTTAAAAGGTATGGAAGAGCGACTACTTTCTAGGTTTAAATGGGGATTGCCCGCTGAAATACTGGTTCCAGCATATGAAACGCGTATAGATATTTTAAAGAAGAAGATACATAAAGATGGCATTCGGGTGCCAGAAGACGTTATTCATTATCTCGCCAGCCATATTACGACCAATGTGCGTGAGCTGGAGGGTGCATTAATTTCACTTCTGTTTTTGTCCACCATCGATAAAAATGAGATATCCCTAAATGCTGCGCAAGGAGTTGTGGATAAGCTTATTCGTAGATCAAGACGAGAGGTGTCGGTTGATTATATTCAAAAAACTGTTTGTGATTATTATGGATTAGAGTTAGAATCTCTTCAGTCTAAGACGCGTAAGCGTGAAGTTGTTCAGGCTCGACAAATTGCCATGTACTTCTCTAAGAATTTAACCAAATCTTCTCTTGCTGCCATTGGTTCCAAAATTGGACAAAAGGATCATTCAACAGTTCTATATGCCTATAAAACAATTTCTAACCTTATTGAAACCGACCGAGATTTTAAATCTCAAATACGTGAAATAGAGGCACAACTGAAGTCTTAATAAATTTATTTACAGTATTCTATCAACCACTTTAAAGATGTTTTAAAGTGGTTGATTTGTTTTTGACTATTGTAATCTGTTTCTCTATTTCTATTTAGGAAGAGTCATAGATTAAGGATTTTGGTTATCTTTGATTGAATTTTGTTTCTTGTTTGTTCATTCATCTTTATCTATAAAATTTATATTTTTAATTTGTTTTTATACATTGTAAAACAAGATTTGTCGATAAGATTTAACAGATTGCTTTAAGAAACTATACTAAGCTAAACTTTCCAAAATATTGATTGAATGCGAAATATTAAATCATTTTTGCTGTTTCTGTTATTTATTAATGGATGTCTATTCTATTTAAACGGACAATCTAATACTCTCCCAATTGATTCAAAGAAGATTCAATTAGATGGTAAAGAGTTTTACCTTCATGTGGTACAAAAAGGAGAGGGGTTATATAGAATTAGTGTTAACTATGGAGTTTCGATGAATGAAATACTTAAAGCAAACCCTGATATTGATGAACAACTTCAATTGGGGCAAATAGTTCGTATTCCCATTATTTCAGGACGTAATAGCGATGATTATGAGATGGAGCAATCGCGAGCGCATATTTTTCATACGGTTGAAAAGGGACAAACAGCCTATTTTATTGCACGTAAGTATGATATAACGCTTGAACAACTCTATCAATATAATCCGGGTATAGAAAATGGTCTTGTTTCAGGAACGATACTTAAAATTCCTTCTACCTCCATCAGCAAGAAGCCCTCGATTATTTTGCAACCCCATGAAAAAGTTCAACAAGAATCGGCGAAGTATATTAAGCATATTGTTCAGCCTAAAGAGACTCTCTACAGTATCTCAAAGCAATATACTACAACCATAGAATCAATTATTAATGAAAATCCCGCACTCAGAAATGGAATCTTAGCAATTGGCGCTGAAATTCGTATACCAAGATCAATGCCTGCATCTGTTGAAGAAAAGCCTTCTTCTACTGCACAAAGAGAAGTTGGGGAATTTATCAAAGGAGAAAATTATCTTTATCATATGATAGAAGCAGGACAAACCTTTTATTCCATCAGTCGTCAATATTTAATTGATGTTTCTGATCTGCGTTCTGCCAACCCCGACATAGACGAATCCAATTTAAAAGTAGGGTATCTATTGCGCATTCCTCGTCCTTCAATGGATCAATTTAATGCCGATTTGGCCCATCAAAAAGAGAACCCCCGCTGGTTTCTTAATCATAAAGTAGGTAGGAGAGAGACCTTGTTCGGGATTTCGCAGAAGTATCATATTGATATTGATGTGATAAAAAAGGTGAATCCATCGGTTAATTTTTCCAATTTAGGTAAAGGAGTTGTTTTGCGGATTCCGAAAGATGAATGGTTTGCTGCTAAAAACATGGCTGCACTCTTAGAGGAACAAAATGTTGTTAGGGAGGATTCTTTAGGATCTCCGATTCTTTATGATAAGTGTATCCCAAATCGAGAATTGGGCTATTCACGTCCTTTAAAAGTCTCTTTATTACTCCCTTTTAATGCGAAGGAGAGTAGTAGATATTATTCGCTGGAGAATGATTCGGTTCTGTATTCGCGTGAAATGTCTGCCACGGCTCAAAGATCTCGTGTTTTTACTGAATTTTACAGTGGTGCATTAATGGCTTTAGATTCTCTAAAAAAGCTGGGCATAAGTGTTGACTTTTCTGTTTTTGATATTTCTCCCGATTCATTAGCAATAAAACGGGTCTTAAGAGATCCTGCTCTTAAGGAGAGCGATTTGATTATAGGTCCTGGATTAGGGAATGAGTTGAGTCTGATTTCTAATTTTAGTAAACAGAATGAGATACCTTTGGTTTTCCCTATCTCTAACAATACCGAGGGAGAGATATTTTCAAACGCCTATCTTTTCCAAGTGAACTCTCCCGATTCTCTTCTTTTTGAAAAGATGGCTAAAGAGATTGTGCAAAAATCTTTAGGTGCAAATCTCTTGGTCATTTTACCACCAGCTCACGAAAAGGATGCACAATTGCTGGTTCAGAGAATAAAAGAGCAGGCTTCCCATCAGATGATGTTGAATAAATCAGTGAATTATATCGAGTATCGGCCAAAAGGGGATGATTTGATTGCTATACAAGCTTTGGTTTCTAAAGAGGTTGCCAATTACATTGTGGTCCCTTCGGTTGCCGCCGGCGAGATTTCTAAGATTATCCCGGTTCTGAAAGGGGTAAAAGAGAAAACAAAGGCTGAAATAAATTTGTATGGTCGCTCAGAATGGTTGCGTATGCAAACGATAGATCCTGAGGATATTCATTATCTCAATACGACGGTTTTTAGTCCATTTAGGTTAGATTATGGAAGAGATACAACACAAGATTTTATAGCCAAATATAGAAGTTGGTATCATATGGAGCCACACGCTATTTCACCCTATTTTCAATATTCAGATGCCACATCTGGATTCAGTAGGTTTGGAATTTGGGGATACGATGTTACTTTTTATTTCATTTCAGCTATGACCCAATACGGAGAGAATTTTGATCTTTGTTTGGGCCAGGTGAAACACAATGAAGTTCAATTTAACTTTGACTTTCAGCGTGTTTCTAATTGGGGAGGATTTTTTAATAAAGGATTTTTTAAATTGAATTTTACACCCAATTTAAAAACCATACAAAGTCCAGTAATCAATTAATCAATCGTTTGTTTAAATAATTTCGAAAATAATTTGGAGTTAAAATAGGCGCTCGTATAGAAAAGCGTAATTTGACTCTATGATTTGTAAAATTAGTAATCTTCTCATTACCCTTAAATTTCAACCAATTGTTTTGTTACTTAATGCCCTCACTTGAGCGCTTTAAAAAACCAAAAAAGAATTAGAACTTGTTTTAAATGATTTCACTCAATAAATTATCAGTTGATTTTGGCGGTTTCCGATTGTTTGATGAGATTTCCTTTTTAATCAATCCCAAAGACAGAATTGGTCTTGTGGGGAAAAATGGTGCTGGTAAAACAACTTTACTTCGAATTATTGTAGGGTTGCAGTCACCATCCGAAGGCTCTCTGTCCATGCCAAAAGATGTAACATTGGGATATCTGCCTCAAAACATGATCTATTCTGATTCTCGAACTGTACGCCAAGAGGCAGAAAGCACTTTTGAAGAGATTATTAGCTTGGAGAAGGATATAGCTCTTGTCACTCATGAAATTTCTTCTCGTGAAGATTATGAATCTGAAAGCTACTTGGAACTGATTAATTCACTGACTGAGAAAAATGAGCGATATAATATTTTGGGCGGACAAAGCTATCATTCTCAAATTGAATGGACGCTAAAGGGGCTGGGTTTTAAACAGTCGGATTTGGACAGACCCACCAAAGAGTTTAGTGGGGGATGGAGGATGAGGATTGAGTTGGCAAAGATTCTTTTGCAAAAACCCGATGTTTTATTGCTGGATGAGCCTACGAACCATTTGGATATAGAGTCCATTCAGTGGCTGGAAGACTACCTAAGTAGCTATAATGGAGCAGTGCTTTTGATTTCCCATGACCGTGCTTTTTTAGATAATATCACCAACCGAACTGTAGAAATTTCGTTGGGCAGAATTTTTGATTACAATGTTCCTTATTCTCGTTATGTGGAGTTGAGAGCCGAGCGGTATGAACAGCAGATGGCTGCGTATAGAAACCAACAGAAGAAAATTGAAGATACCGAAGCTTTTATTGATCGATTCAGATACCAGGCCAGTAAAGCGATTCAGGTTCAATCGCGGATTAAACATCTGGACAAGATTGAACGAATAGAAGTGGATGACATAGATAATAGCGCTCTACGAATAAAATTTCCACCTGCTCCCCATTCAGGAATTGTGACAGTAAAGGGAAAGTCAATCTCTAAATCTTACGATTCTCACTTGGTATTAGATAAAGTTGATTTTGTAATTGAACGAGGTGAGAAAGTTGCCTTTGTTGGAAAGAATGGAGAGGGCAAAACCACTTTAGCGCGAGTAATTTTAAATGAGTTGGAGCATAAAGGATCGATTGAGTTGGGTCATCAGGTTAAAATTGGATATTTTGCTCAAAATCAAGCCAGCGAGTTGGATGAGAACCTTACTGTTTTAGAAACTGTTGATCGAGTAGCAGTAGGAGATATTCGAACGAAGATTCGTGATTTATTAGGCGGGTTTTTATTTAGTGGTGAGTCTGTTGATAAAAAAGTGGCCGTACTCTCTGGGGGTGAACGAACACGCTTGGCTTTAGTACTTCTTTTGCTTGAACCTGTGAATTTTTTAATTTTAGATGAGCCTACCAACCATTTGGATATCCGTTCGAAAGAAATTCTTAAGCAGGCATTAAGTAATTTTGAGGGTACTGTATTGTTAATATCGCATGATCGTGATTTCTTAGACGGACTTGTTAATCGTGTTTATGAGTTTACCGAAAAAAATATTAAAGTACACTTAGGAGGTATTTATGAATTTTTGCAAAAGAAAAAGATGGATTCCTTTAAGGAGTTAGAAACTGCAAATCGAAAACCATCCTATAATAAAAACTCTTTCAACGTAGAATCTTCTATTAAGTCCTCTTTTGAAGATCGAAAAGAGTTAAATCGAAGAATTAGAAAAATAACCAATGATATTTCTGCTTTAGAAAAAGCAGTTGGAAAGTTAGAAGAAAGGCATGAGGAGATGAATAAAGTTTTACAAAACCCGCATCAGGTTGATGATATGGATAGTATCTATGTTGATTATGAAAAGGTTGAAAAGGAGATGGAGCATAAACTTAAGGAGTGGGAAAAGTTGCATGCGGATTTAGATCATGTAGAGCAAGAGTTGAAGAGTTTTAATGGATAATTTTTGTGCTTCTTGCCTGGATAATTAGAGCTAAAATGAAATATTCAATATGACAGAAAAAAATGTAGTATTCGGTATTAGAGCTGTAATTGAAGCTCTAAATAGCGGAAAAGAAATTGAAAAAGTTTTGGTGAGGACGGGTCTTCAAGGAGAACTTTTCAATGAACTTAAGATTGCTTTAAAAGTCAATAATGTTCCTTTTCAACAAGTACCTATTGAGCGAATCAATAGGGTGACCACTAAAAACCATCAAGGCGTTTTGGCGTTGATCTCTCCCATAGAATTTCAGGACTTAGAAGAGGTTTTAAAACCTATCTTGGCCGCTGGAGAAAAACCCCGAGTCATTGTTTTGGATGGTATTACAGATGTGAGGAATTTTGGAGCTATCGCCCGTTCTGCTGAATGTGCAGGATTCCACGCCATCGTTATTCCTGAAAAGGGAAGTGCTCCTGTGAATGGAGATGCTATTAAAACCTCAGCGGGTGCTCTCTTTCGCATTCCTGTTTGTAGAGTACCACGTATTTGGTATGTTATGAAGTACATGAAAGAGAACAACTTTACCATTGTGGCAGCTTCTGAGAAAGAAGGGGAGGATTACCGCAATAGTGATTATTCGGGTCCAGTTGCGTTGGTAATGGGTGCTGAAGATACTGGAATATCCTCTCAAGTTTTAAAAATGGTGGATGTTTCAGTTCGAATTCCAGTGAAAAGTGAGATCGGTTCATTAAACGTTTCAGTAGCCGCAGGAATTTTGATGTATGAAATTGTAAAATAGATAGTTGCTGGTTTTTCGTCTTTATTTCTAAATACCATTTGCACACTTTAATTGATTACAGATGGATTTTTATATATCTTCGTTTGTTGTTCTTTAGAAAAAAGTTAGTTAAAACTCTACTAATTAGGTATTCTGCTCTAACCCAATACTCAAATCATGGTTATTGTTTTACAACGGTAAATTAAATAGCTGTGTAGCCTGTAAATGCGGCTTATTATAAACAAATTTGAATTCTCATGACAAATAAAGAGAGAGTGCTTAAGACACTTAATCAGGAACAGCCTGATAGAATTCCATTTTTCTATTGGGGAGTACCAGAGTTCACAGAAAAAATTATGTCCCATCTGGGTTTTTCCGATCGGGATGAATTGATGGAGTTTTTAGATGTGGATTTTAGATGGGTTGAACCCATTTATGTAGGGCCAAATTTGATGAATGAAAAGGAGGGGCTTAAAAAAGATATTTGGGGCGTAGAATACAAACTCGTTGGACGAGGAGATCTCAAGTATTGGGATATTCACACCTCTCCGTTAAAGGGGGTGACAGATCCAACAGCGTTGGCAAATTATCCCTGGCCAACCATAGAGTTGTTTGATTTTTTAGTTTTAAACGATCAGGTGGAGAAGTATAAAGATTATGCTATTATGACTGCACCTGGCTACTCTTCTCCAGGCCTTTTTAGAATCATCCAACGATTAATTGGTCGAGATGAATTTTTGGATGTGATGATGTATCATCCCAAATTTTTCTCCACTTTGGTTGAATATGTGGCTGAATTTTACATCTCTTTCATAGAAGCTTTTTTTTCTGTTACCGGCGATCGAGTCGATTTTATCCGTCTCTCTGATGATTTTGGCGGTCAGGATGGATTGATAGTAAGTAATGATACATGGCAAGAAGTTGTTCGTCCTGTTTATGATTGTTTTCTTGAAATTCCAAAAAAGCTGGGAGTGAAAGTTTATATGCACAGTTGCGGGGGGGTTCGTAAGCTTTTACCAGAATTCATTTTAATGGGAGCTCATGTTTTAGATCCTATGCAAACCCGTGCAGCAGGCATGTCACCCCAAGGGCTAAAGAAAGATTTTGGCCGTTATATCTCTTTTTGTGGTGGGTTAGATGAGGAGTTACTACTTCGAAAAGGCACGCCAGCGCGAGTCAAAGAGGGGGTAACCGAATTGTTGGAGATTATGGCTCCCGATGGAGGGTTTATCTTAGGTCCATCTCACAAATTTAAGGTGGAAACACCCGTTGAGAATGTATTAGCTATGTATGAGGCTGCCCGTGAGTGGAAATATGTGTAATGTGGAGATGAGGAGCTTTTTCTTTTTTTATCTACGCACAACTGTTAAAACTCCATTGTGTACTGAGAAATATATTGGGTAATCATTTTTTGTAGTTCATCTTGAATCAACCCAATCATAGGATGGTTGGGTTGAATTATATGCTCATCAATTTGGCGAATGGGTAGAACTCGCGGTGAAGTTCCTGTAATAAATGCAGAAGATATTTTAGATAGTTCTTCTACAGCCAATGCTTCCATTTTTAACGGCAGTTTTTGTTGATGAATGATTTCAAGAATTTTCTTGCGCATTACCCCCGATAAGACCAATTCATCGGGTGCAGTAAAAATAGTCTCATCTTTGATAAAGAAAAGATTGGACCTACTTCCTTCTGTTATGTGATGGGAAGAGTAAAGTAGTACTTCATAAATTTTATGCTTCTTTATCAAATCGTTAGTTAAATTTCGAAGTAAACTATTAGAAGCTTTCACAGATGGGTTCATCCTTTCTTTCTCGAGCGTCATACAAGTTATGCCCTTAGCATATAATTCTTTGGAAGGATAACGGGTTGGAATAAAAAATCCTCTACTTTCAATTTCTGCCATTTTGTTTTCCACAAAATAGAACTCCATTTTTATATTCCCACTACCTGTTTCGGAAGTAACAGATAACTGTTCTATTTTCTGCTTTAATTGATTTTTCTTTGCAGAAAGAATGTGCCCAACTTTTTCAACTCCACTAAATAACCTCTTTAGGTGATCGTAAATAAACAAAGGTTTTCCTTGTTCCACCCTCAACACTTCATAAATTAGAAGATCATGATCAGGTATTAAAGGCATTTTTTCATTAGAAAAAAACTTTGTGTTGTAAAAGTAGTAAGGAGAAGCAGACATTATTTTATTTTTTTTTAAAAACGGAGAAATACTTTAAAGAATCATTCAGAACACTTCGTTTTTTCATTAAACCTGCTGAGAATTACCCTTAATTCATGAACTTTGTATCTGAAAAATGTTAATAAAGCCTATCTTTGCATTCGCTTTCTTTTTTGTAAGTGAGTTATAAAGATTTTGTCAATCCTAATGTGTTGAATTATACAAAAATAATCATTTTTGACAACAACTATACTTTTGAAAATGTGGTGAATTGTTTTAAATATGACTTAAATTATTTATCATTGTAGTGTGATTATCATGTTTTTAAATAGACTAAATAGAAATAAGAATTTAATATTTAGATAATGAGTGAAGAATTTGAAATAGCATTGGAATTAATGGGCGTGGGAATGGTCACCGTGTTCATTATTTTACTTCTTGTGGTTTTATTAGGCAATATGATAATTGCTGTTGTGAACCGTTTTTTTCCAGAAGTTATTGATCTCTCAAAAAACAAGATCAGTAGTTCTGATATTGGAGCTAAAAAAACTGCCGTTATTGTAGCTGCTGTTAAAGCTGTTACCCAGGGAGTAGGCCAAGTAATAAAAATAGAAAGAAAAT
>Ga0079223_10001132_pt1 | contig 15410 bp, 13 predicted proteins | sample Stecom2011_FD_75072 | JGI IMG/M metagenome (GOLD analysis project Ga0079223, IMG submission 75072) | Agricultural soil microbial communities from Utah to study Nitrogen management - Steer compost 2011 | ecosystem: Environmental > Terrestrial > Soil > Agricultural land | place: USA: Utah... | reverse complement strand
GGCAGTTCGCCTACAAGACGGATCGATCCACAATCTCTTCTCTCCGCTTGACCTGAGAAAGGAATTTTTAACTCCCATAGGTTGGGGCGCAATGATGGGAATTTTAAAAAACTATGAGGCGATTAGCCCCTTCATTACCGTTTCTAATGATGCCTTTAATCGACTTAAACCGGGTTTTGAAGCCCCAGTCTGTATCGTGGCTTCTATTGGGCACAATGTAAAGGCTCCGTCTCGTAACCGTACAGTATTGGTGGGATTGATTCGGGACCTGGACAACCCGCTTGCCACCAGATTTGAGGTGCGTTCTCCTAACCCTCATACCAATACTTACCTGGCTCTGGCCGCAATTTATCAAGGAATGATGGACGGAATTAATCATGTAATCAAAGAAAACCGGCAGAGTAGTGATTTGGAACGTGAATTTTCTAAAGCAGCGGATGAATCAGGTAGATACCTAGAGACTGGACGTATGTATCGAAGTGAGGAAGATCTCTTCGAAGCATACGATGAAAAAGAGAGAAACACTTTATTTGGCGCCCCACCGGCCACAGTCTGGGAAACCATAGAACTTCTACGAAATCAAGCCGAAAAAACCTGGTTTCTGATGGAAGAGAACATCTTTGACTCTCGCATTATCCATTCCTACTCTATGGCCATGCTAAATCAATGGATGATGGAACTAAAAGACCGCATTCTCCCGGAGAATATGGAGATTATTCGCTCCCTCAGTTTAATAAAGGACAGTGAAGTCAATACTCTAGACAAAGAGCGAACCGTCGAAATTTTGGAACTAAAAAAAGAATTAATGAAAGACCAACCTGATACCAGCTCATTGTGTACACAGTTGAGACAAGCCATCGAAAAACGGGAATATCAGAAAATTTCCACCCTCCAACAGCTTATTGAGGAAAAAATGGAGAAACTCCATAAACTTTATGCCGTTTATCACCGAAATTTCTTTTAAAGCTCAAAAAAGTCTGGGATAAGTCAAAATCCCAGACTTTTTTTGAGATAAAATACCTCCCCTCAACCGCGGAAGCCGCGGGCTCTTGATGGTTATTTACTGTGTATACGAGCCTGTTTCACAAGGCGTTCATCCACGGCCAGTGTGTTTAAGCCCTTGGAGATGCGATAGTCATTAAGGTTCTCATCAATCTGAGGGTTTTTTTCTCGGTCTGACTCTAGTCTAATAACATATCTTTGGTTTAGTTCCTACCCTCACGCTATTTCCACCCTATTTTGAAGTTCACTCCTATATCTTTGAATACTATGTTCATACTACTCTTAGTATGGTCTTGTCTCTACTTAGCATGGATAATATTTTTAAGATTCATGCATCCGCCTGATTTTCTTCACAAACAGCAGCTGGTTTCCTTTAGCAGTCGGCGGAGGTATAAGGTTTTTTACCTAGAAGCCACTCTACTGCCTGTAGTAGCAAACGTTGGTAGGAGGAATCTCCCCAAACTCTTTGATCATGCCCCATGGCAATGTGAACGATCTTACCCTTCCCTGCTCGTTTACTCCAAACCATAGGATAGGCTTTGCCTCGATCGATGGCCACCATATGCAGATGGATCGAGGGGGCAGTCTCTTCGATAAAAAACTCGTCATAGACCACGAAAGGCTCTATTCCATCAGTGATTGGATGACGTTCAAACAACGGATAGACCGGGAAGGCAAAAGGCTCGGGATGGGATAAAAAAGCGCCGCCAAGTAAGGTTTCAAGTTCTGCTGGGGATTCACCAAGAACTGTTGAAGCATGAACGGCTAAGAGCGCCCCTCCCCTTTCTACCCATTCACTCAAACCCCTAACTTCTGCGGCATTCAACCGTTTCGTACCGATCAAAGGGGCCTGGGGATGGGGTTCAGCAAAACAGGTATAACTAATGACCAGATCAACTCCTACTTCTGTCAAACGACAAAGTGTATTCGCATCGTAAGTTTCAGTAAGCAGGTAACCTTGGGGAGCGAATAATCCGTTCATAGCGTGGGAAAAACCTGCGAAATCATGCCAGCGACCACCAAGAAACAACAAAATATTCTGTTTGGTCTTCATTTACTCACCACCGTAATGGTTTACCTTGATAATCAAGGAAAATCTCCTCACCGGTCTCCTCTTTTTTACCCTCCGGATTTAGAGCCAGCTTGATCAGGCCCTCCGCCGCTTCCTCGGCTTGAATATCTGCGTCCTGTCCCCCCATGTCCGTACGCATCCAGCCGGGATGCACGGCCAATATCCGAAAACCTCTAGGTTCTAGAGAGTTATGCATTATTTTGGTCTGCATATTTAGGGCGGCTTTTGACATACAATACCCAAACTCTTGTTTTCTCCAACAATCTCTAATACTGCCCGCCTCAGAAGAAACATTAATGATCAGCTTCTTTTCGCCCTTTTGCAGCAGGGGCAAGAATTTTTGCGTCATCCGGAGCGGACCAAAGGCGTTTACAGCTAGGCTTTTTTCTAAGTGTCCGTCCTCAAAATCCAGTTCCTCCAAGGATGTGTGTTTATTTTCCAGATGTACTCCAGCGTTATTCAGGAGAATATCTAAGGCCGGCGTCTGTGCGGCCACGGTCTTAACGGCGCTCCTGATGGATTTAGGATCTGTCACATCCAGAGGTATTAATGTAAGTAAAGATGAGTAGCATTCTACAGAGGCCAGGTTGCGCAGACAATCCTCACTCCGGTGATACCCGGCAAAAACAGAGTAACCCAGATTTAAAAATTTTTCAGTAAGCGATAGACCCAAACCTCTACCGGCGCCCGTAATTAAAACAGTATTCACCACAATTGTCCCCTCTTTCTTGGTATACAAAAGATTCTTTGTCAGATAATGTATTATCGATTGTGTTTTAATCTTAGAGAACCTTTTTCCCAGAAAACAATCTCTCCCTTGTTCGAGCTTACTAAAACCCCATTGGAAACTTGATGCTTAAATAAAGAAACCATCTTCCCAATCTTAATCTTTACTCCCGGATGTATTCCCTGATCAACTTTGATGTAACCGGTTTCTATCTTGTATTGCTCTTTATTAAATTGCAATTCATTTTTTTCCTTAATCAAGCTCTGTTGTACTCTTTTATAACGCTGAATTTTTGCAGTGAGGGCCGCTTTATTCCTCAGTTGTTCCGGAATGAGCTTTTCAGACTGTTGATTTATACTCTCTAGGCTTGCTTTGAATACACTAAGATCGGTTTCAATCTCTCCCAAACTATCTTCTAACCTTTCCATTTCCCATTGGAAATCAGGTTGGGACCCGACCTCTAGTTCAGTAGCAGTTCCCACTTTAGATCCTAAGAATAAAGCGTCAATTAATAATCCTGCCTTAACCTTTCCTCCATAAATTGCCCCTTTTTCTCCTGTCACACTCACGTTATGTCCGGCTTCAACCTGGCTGTTCAAGATAGCATCTCGTACTATAACGTCCTGACTTGATTTAATATTGGCATTATTGATATATCCGGCATAGATACTACGACAAGTTATTCTTGACTTGCCACCCCCAATGATTCCATTGTTGACTACTATATCCCCTTCGGCAGATAACACTCCCTCATCAACCTCTCCAAATACAAAGATATTCCCTGTGGCTTGTACGGATGAACCGCGTATTACATCCCCTTTAATTATGATATCTCCGTCAAAATTGATATTTCCTGTTTTACGGTTTACGTCTCCTTTTACTTCGTAAACCATACGCACCTCAACTTCTCTTCCGTTCAAAACCGGAATACCTTCAGCGGTAGCTTTTATATAATTACCATCCCATTTAACATTTCTGCCTAGGATAAACTCATCCGTGTTCTTGCATTCAGGAGAATGGTCCTGGGTAACTGCTAGTTTTTTCGCCTCGGTCTCGAGTTCTAAGGGATCTCCTCCGACAAGCGGTACTTTCTCCAATAATACGGTATCTTTTGTGATCCGTTGAATCGAGCTAAGATCTTTCAGATCAATCTGTCCATCTTTCGTCCCTCGAGCAAGCAAATCGGGTTCAGGGTTAAAATAAAACCTAATATCCGGGTAATTATCCTTCTTTGTCTGTTCTAGCATCATTCTTATCACAACTCCTACTACTAATAATAAAAATGTTTGCAAGCTGATTAATTTATTACAATAAGTTACCTTTATAATCTAACCTAATCCTCTTATTTATCTTGACTTAAAATAGTCGGAATAGACGGATGGGGGGAACTTTTAACCACCGCTACTTTTACTTGATATTTTCAAAACATACCCTTGGGATGACGAATGAGATAGAGTAATATCATACTGTTTGGCACCTACCTCCTTCCCTGTTAAACTTGGCAACAAGTCCTCCGCCGGGAGCTTGATTTTTTCTCCGAGGGGATAAAATTCATTGGCGTCAAGGAAGGGAAATAGGACCCGATCCTTCCGGTCAAAACATCCATCTAGATTCCAATCAACTACTCTTACTGTAATTAAATATTCCTCCCCGTCCGGTCCGGTTAAAACCTTTGCTCCCTCAAGATATTTTCTATTTCCTACCAATAGCTTAGTTGTAGTGATGGCAATGGCCTGATTGGGTTTTTCCTGCTCCGTACTTTCTCCAGCCCGGCAAAGAACGCTATAAGTTCCCCTTACCACACAATCCATACCCGACTCGGGTTCTGTAAATGTTAGCACGCAATAGCCCTCTTGATTCAGGTAAGAAAATTTTTGATCAAGTACAGTTGACCAATCCTTTTCCGCATCCCTGTGTATATAGTTTAATTTAACTAAGTTATGCTCAGCATCATAGACCTCTAAGTAGTACTCGTATATTTTTTTATCCTGCATATGTTCACGGGCAAAAGAGCCCTGTGAAAAAAGAGAAGTGACAATATACGTTTTTTCGGCCACTGATAAATTTTTCTCAAATGCCAAATCCGGAATGAAATTCTCCATTTCATAGAAGCCGTTCAACATAAACACCCGGCTTTTTGTCTCTTCACTTAACTTCAGGTAAGGTTTGCCACCAGCCTGCGTCTCCATGGGAATTTCCACTGTCAGCTTCCGTCCGGGTTCTCCTTGGCAACCCTGAAGCAGCGTGAGGATAAACAGTAAAATAAAGAACTTTTCTAATCTGACCAGTACAGCTCGGGAAAATTTGTTCCTTGAAAAACCGCTCATCAAACATCCCTCCACTACCAGAATTATTCCGGATAAGCTTAAAAAATCCTTTACACAAACATAAGTGATTTATTTTAAGTATAATATCTCATTTGTTCAAAATAAAGGAAATAAAATACTTTCAGCGAATTAATTCCATAGTCATGTGTGGAGAAGAAAGAAAGGAGAAATTAAATGTCAAATCAAACCCCATTAACCTCCGGGTTTAACCTACCTGGAGGAAGATGCATAAGAAAACCTATATTATTCGCGCTTCTTACTTTACTACTGGTGGCGGCAATGATTTTATCCGGTTGTCAAGAACCGCAAACACCCTCTGAAGAATTGATCGCGGCTGCAAGAAAGGTCTATACTTTCGATACCTTTGAAGCCTCGGCAAATTTCACAATAGATTTAGCTATGGAGAGTGAAGACCCGGTAGAACAAGCAATAACTGAACTTTTCAATAATTCTATCTTCAATTTTATACTTAAATTCGACCAAAAGCTTCATCGTTATCAAGTAGATTTTAACCTTCTTTATAAAGGTCAAAATTGCGGGAGCCTCGTCCTGTATTTAGACCTGGAAAAAATAGCTTTACAATCACCCTTTTTAGGTCAAAAGCCCATCTGCTTCTACTGGGAAGACTCTGTGCCCATTACCAGCAAATACTTGAACGGAATGCAAATTCACATTGCAGATTATTTGCCTCTATTATTCTCTTTACCCAAAGAGCTTCAAGAAGCGTCTTATGAGGCTTACTCCATTCTGTTGGCAGAAAAAGTCACAGTAAATCAGAAAAAAGTCCAAATCGCCCTTTCCGGCGAGGGAACGGAAGAAACCTTTGCCTGTAAAGAATATATCGTTGATTTGCAAACTGGCGACACCCTAGAAAAAGATTATCAAGAATTCCTGATAGCCATCTTTGATAACGAGAAGGTTCGAACTAAAATTAAAGAAAAAATCGAAAAATTCGTAGAAATCGCTAAAAACAACGGTGATCTGGAAACCTGGTGGTGGATGGAGGATGAAATAAAATTCCTTACAGAAAATATTGATGACTATTTTAATATGATGGTTGAATCTTTCGCGGAAGAAGAAGAATTATTCGAACTACCCACAGACCAAATGGAAGTGGACTATAGAATATATATTGACGACTCCGGATTATTTCGAAACATGGTGTTCAGTCAAATCCTGCCCCTCACCGAGGAGGAAAGCCCAATTCCAGCGAGTATAAACAGCACAATCAAGATGGATATGTTCAACTACGGAAAACAACTGAATTTCACTGAATTCGACCCGGTCGGCGCCTTTGATGCCGGAAAAGCGTCTATGGAGGAGTGGACGGCTCTAGGCGAGGAAGTAATGATGAAGGCCATTGAGGAGCTAATGTTCAATCCCCTTTTTCAAGATATTATGCTCCTTTCCAGTATGATTGAGGAGAGCGAAGAATAGAAGAAGAAACGATCCTATCAGTTTATTTCTAGCAGAGAGTTATTTATCAAGAAGAAGATAATAAAAGGTTGTCCCTGTTGAATGGGACAACCTTTTAAATTGCCTAAAACTAAAGCTAAAACCAATATGCGTCAAAAAAATTTAGCTTTGGAGTCTTTTTTCCAATTCATCAAGTTCAGCCGCTAATTCTTTGGGGAGCTTCTCACCGAACTTTTTATAATGTTCACGGATAGACGCGACCTCACCCAGCCACTCGTCTTTATTTACCTTTAAGAGCTCGGCCATGTTTTCGTCACTGACTTTGAGTTCGGTTCGATCAATCGCGTCAGTGGTCGGCATATACCCGATGGCAGTCTTCTCCGCCTTGCCCTCGCCCGTGGTCCGTTCAAAGATCCATTTGAGCACACGGCTGTTCTCACCAAAGCCCGGCCAGAGAAATTTCCCGTCTTTACTCTTGCGGAACCAGTTTACATAGAAAATTTTCGGCAATTTTTTAGGATCGGCTTTTGCGCCAATATTTAGCCAATGTTGGAAATAATCCCCCATATGGTATCCGCAGAAGGGAAGCATGGCAAAGGGATCGCGCCGCACCTGACCGATTTTTGAAGAAATAGTAGCAGCTGTAATCTCTGAACCGACAATAGAGCCTAAAAAGACTCCGTGTTTCCAGTCAAAACTTTCATGTACCAGAGGAATGGTGCTTGGACGGCGACCACCGAATAAAATAGCGGAAATGGGTACTCCCTTAGGATCCTCCCATTCGGGGGCGATGGACGGACACTGGCTGGCCGGCGCGGTAAAACGGGCATTAGGATTAGCCGCCGGTTTATCCGAACCAGGAGTCCAGTCATGACCTGTCCAGTCAATTAGATGTTCTGGAGCATTCTCGCCAATGCCTTCCCACCATATATCCCCATCATCTTTTAATGCGACATTGGTAAAGATCGTATTTTCCTCCACAGATCGCATAGCATTAGGGTTGGAGTCCATGGAGGTTCCAGGGGCCACCCCAAAGAATCCGGCTTCCGGATTGATGGCATACAACCGCCCGTCCGGACCAAATTTCATCCAGGCAATATCATCACCAATGGTCTCCACTTTCCACCCGGGGACTGTCGGGATCATCATGGCCAAATTAGTCTTTCCGCAGGCGCTGGGGAAAGCCGCCGCCACATACCGTTTTTCACCCTGAGGATTAGTGATCCCTAAAATCAGCATATGCTCTGCCAACCAACCCTCATCGTGGGCCTGAACGGAAGCGATCCGTAAGGCGAAGCACTTTTTGCCCAGCAAAGCGTTCCCACCATAACCCGAACCGTAAGACCAAATAGTTCTCTCTTCCGGAAAATGGCTAATATATTTCTGTTCCATGGGCGCACAGGGCCAAGCCACATCTTTTTCTCCCTCCGCCAAGGGAGAACCAACCGAATGCAGACACGGTACAAACTCGCCATTCTCTCCTAGTTCATCCAGGACTTTTTGGCCCATACGGGTTACAATCCGCATATTAACTACAACATATATGCTGTCCGTTAATTCAATACCAATCTTGGAAATGGGCGAACCGAGAGGTCCCATACAGAAGGGGATTACATACATTGTACGTCCCTTCATACACCCACGGTAAAGCTCAGTCATGATTTTCTTTAATTCCACCGGATCAATCCAGTTATTAGTCGGCCCGGCATCTTCCTGTTTTCGAGAGGAAATGTAAGTCCTTTTCTCCACTCGGGCCACGTCAGACGGTTGGCTGCGAAATAAATAGCACCCCGGCCGTTTTTCCGAGTTCAATTGAATAGCTGACCCGTTCTTAACTGCCGTTTGCAAGAGACGGTCATTTTCTTCTTCTGAACCGTCGCACCAGTAAACTTCATCCGGCTGACACAGGTCTACCATTTCTTCTACCCATTCTTGCAGTTTTTTGTTAGAAGTCATCTGATTGCTCCTTCCTTAATTGTAGTATATCTTTTGCTATGAGGAAAAAGTGATCCCTGAACAAAATAAAACAAAGGAAAAGTTTACATAAAAACAAAACACTTGGAAGTAAACTAAAATTTTTCCCCAGTATTACTATAATACAAAAACAGATCTTCGGTAAACCCTTTTTTCACAGGTATACTAGATTCTTACCTACTTTTAACAATTCTAATGTTTGGAGGAAAATTAGTGTATTACAATTAAGTTATGTAAACCGCAATATAATAAAGTACAATGAGTTATCCGTACAACATCGAACGTGCGCGGGCGTGCATATGGAAGGTCGCTTAAATTAAAAAAGATTAAAACCAGATATACGATAACTTTACAAATATAATTATAGTGTAGTACAAATATTCACCTTGCCCAACACACCCGGTTTCTGCCGGTTTTTTTCGCCTTATACAGCGCCTGATCCGCCTCTTTCATCACCTCGTGAGGTGTAACATTTTTTCTGTGGTTATCCGCCACACCGATACTAACTGTCACTTTGATTTTTAATGTATCGTAACTTTTGATCGTCGTTTTTTCCGGTTTCTGTTTCGGCCTATTCTTTGCCCTGATCACAAATGGGCGTTGTGCAATGTTACTTCTTAAGGCTTCAAGATGCGGTAGTATTTCGTTCTTTCTTTTTCCTGGAAAAACCAGAGTAAACTCCTCTCCACCATAGCGATAAGCTTTTCCGCCTCCGGTTACCTTTTTGACAAGGGAAGCTATATACTTTAGGACTTGATCTCCCACATCATGTCCATAGCGGTCATTGACGCTTTTAAAAAAGTCAATATCAAGCATGGCTAAGGTATAAACCCCGCTAAGTTTCAGTGTGTCCTGACGTAAAGCCCGCCGTCCCGCCAAACCCGTTAACTCATCTAAAAAAGCCATTTTATATAGATTTATGATTATTTCCACAGTACCGATGAGCGCCGCCGCTCCATAAAAAACAGACCAGGCCGTTAAGTGATTATTATAAAAAAGCGGGAGTAAAGCAGCGATTAAAAGTCCGACATATGAGCCGTAATCTTGATCCCTATAGTAACTTAGCAACATATAAGTAGTAGCGCCTAATGTAATAATCAGTGTTTGAAAATAGGGAAAGGATAGAAAGAAATGCATCCTTATGTGCTGTTCGTATAGAGTGTTTAAAAAAACTGCTTGCGCTATGAGAAAATAAAACCCTACACCCTGTATGAATAGGCAGAATAAATAGGTTCTTCCCCAAAAAGACCAGATTCCTCTTTCTTTAACTAATGAAAAAACCATCAGGTTGAAAACGACTAATAAAGAGATGAGTATATAGACTAATTCTATATGTAAACCATATACACAAGTATACAAATAATAACGAAACAGGTAAACACATAAAAAAAGCAGTAAAACAAAGAAGTAACGGGCTCGATCAAACCAAGCGCTGAAAATCAAAGAAATCAAAAATAAAACAACGGTAATATAATGAAGAGACTGCGTAGAAAGGTGGTTTAATCCCTGATAAAACAGTAAACAATTGGCAACGAGTAAAACTATTACCAGCAGTAGCAACGATTTTAGAAACCTCTTTAATCCATTCACAATAACAGACCCTTTCATTTATTTGCAAAAATTCTCGTCACTTAGGTATGAATTAGTTTTAAGAAAACTTTTTATACCTTAAGTATTGTTTACTATCATTATACCAATATTTCACCTTAATTTGAAACTTATTATTAAAACAATTCTTTATTTTCTCTGTCTAGACGTCAGGTCGTATTGTAAAATTTTTGACTATTCCATGGTTGACGCTGTTTTCTAGGATTTGTTGTATAAAGTCTAATCTCCTTTTTTTAATCTAAACATAAATTATGCCTCAAGCCTTGTCCCCTCTTGACCTGGACTTACATATCCTAGAGCATAACCTTCTATTGGAGGAATGATACTTATGAGTATAGAATTTAATTCGAATGTTTCTGCCAATCAGATTTCCTGTCCTGGCGGTACAGTCTATACCATTAGGTCGGGAGATACTTTGTTCAATCTTGCCAGGCGTTTTAACACCACTGTGCAAGCGATTATCAACGCAAACCCGGGAATAAATCCAGATAATCTTCAGATCGGTCAGCAGATCTGTATACCGGTGGCGCCGGAAAACGGAGAGTGCCCCGGAGGATTCCTCTATACCATCAGAGCGGGTGACACCTTCTTTACCATTGCTCGCCGTTTTGGTATCTCCGTTGACGCGCTAGTCGACGCCAACCCCAATGTTAATCCGGACAGACTCCAAATCGGTCAGCGGATCTGTGTTCCTGCCCCTGCCCCGGGACCAGGTCCTTGCCCTGGAGGATTCCTCTACACCATTAGAGCGGGGGATACCTTCTTTAGCTTGGCGGCACGGTTCAACATTAGCTTGCAGTCATTAATCGCCGCCAATCCGAATGTGGATCCAAACAGACTAATGATCGGGCAACAGATTTGTATTCCTGCCCCTGCCCCAGGACCGGGTCCTTGTCCTGGAGGATTCCTCTACACCATCAGAGCGGGTGATACCTTCTTTGGTTTAGCCGCCCGTTTCAACGTCAGTGTTCAGGAGTTAATTGCCGCTAACCCCGGAGTCGACCCAAATAGATTACAAATAGGACAACAGATCTGTATCCCAACAGCGCCACCGGTCGAGTGCCCAGATGGAGTTCTCTATACCATCAGGGCAGGCGATACCCTCTTTGCATTAGCTCAGCGCTTCGGAACAACGGTCAATGCGATTCTCGCCGCCAACCCCGGACTTGATCCCAATAATCTCCAGGTTGGTCGCAGGATCTGCATACCGAATCAGGATTAATCAAAAATAACAATCAGCGAAAGTAATTAAAGACTATTCCCGGCCTAAATAAAAAGAGGCTGTCCAAAAGGGCGGCCTCTTTTATTTCCTCTATTTCACAGACGATTCAGAGCTAAAAAATAATCTTGATTCTTAAAAAGGGTCAACATTTCTGAGATATTGAGCATACACGCACAGGTCTGATCTCATTTTCACCATTTTTCACCTTTGTCCATATCTATTTTTAAAAACTTTTTCATCCTGAAGTTTGTCTCTACTGTGATCGATTTTACGTTCATCCGAATAGCCGATAGCGATGATTGATTCTACCCTGATCCCTTGGGGGATCTTCAGCGCTTCCCGCAGAAACTCTTCTGAAGTTTGTTCCAAGTTGTGTTTGCGCTCACGGATTTGAATCCAGCAACTGCCCAGCCCAACGGCTTCGGCAGCCAAAATTAGATAAATAGAAGCGATGGACGCATCTTCAATCCAGACATCACTCTTTTTCGCTTCTGCGCAGACTATGATAGCCAGCGGGGCGCTTTTTAAAAAAGCGGAACCGTGTTCTTTAGCATCAGACAATTTTCTAATGGTTTCTTCTTCATCCACCACAATAAACTGCCAAGGATTTATCCCCCGCGAAGACGGCGCCCGCAGAGCCGCCTCTAGAATTTGCGCCACCTTTTCCGGTTCGATCGGTTGCTGCCGGTATTTCCTGATACTTCTTCTTTTGGCGATTAAATTAAAAAAGCTCATTTTTTTCACCTCAAACTATGTTTACTTAAATGTTTTGTTTTCATTATTTTTCCTCCGATATTCCCGACAGAAACCTTTTACCATAACTTAGTATTCTAAAAACCAGGGGTTCACCAATTTCTTTGCTGGAACGGTGCTAACTTAATTTCTATACTGAACTTGCCTATTCCTCTATTCCAGGGGAAACAGGCCGTTTTTTCCAGTAGCTAAAGGAATATGATTCATTACAAAAATATAGAGTTATGCAAACATGAATAATTCACTACAAATAGGTATAATATGCGCGCACCTTTATCTTAGGGATGGAATATAATGATTCAGAAGGGAGGTAAACAAATGGGAGATAAGAGAAAAGAACAAACCCACGTCCATGAGTTCTTAGGCAGCACATTCCTGGATTCGCCTCCTAAACGCCAAGATCTATTACACGCGCACCGCTTTGCCGGAGTAACCGGGGAGGCGATTCCAACCGCCAAGAGCCATATACATTTACTGGAGACCAAAACAGACTTTTTTGAAACCCATTTTCATACTATGGAAGTAAAAACCGGAGAAGCCATTCCTGTTTTTGACCAAGACAGAAAGATGATCGGACATGTCCACGCTTTTACCGGCAGGACCTCTTTTGATGCTCAACACAATCATGAATTCAAAGGAGTAACCTTAATCGAGAACCCTTCCGGACCTACAGTAGGACCGGCATAATTAAGTGAGACGATTCAAAAAAATGACAAGGGGCAGAGCTTATCTGCCCTTCTGTCATGTCTGGACTTGCCATATGTATTTCTAAATAATCAGAGATAAGAAGGGTACTATTGTCTTCTCAAATAGTTTATTATTGTCTCTCTCTCAAAATAGATAGCCGTTCTTTAATCGAGTTAAGATGCTCTTCGTCACTAACTGATGGATCCTTAAGCTCATACCAGATTTTACACGGTAAAGAGCTACATTCTCCACAGTTTTGAAAGTCCTTTTCCACGCAACACTTATAAATAACACAAGAACCGCCCCCAATCTGTTCGGTCCAGAATGGTTTTCCCTTAACCTCCTCACATCCGGGACATTCCTTTGAAAAGGCGTAACACTCCCGGCAATTAAGTCCACATCTTGTGTACATTAAGCCATCACCTCGTTTTTCTTGATTATAGCAAACCAAACTTGACACCTATATGTCAGGTTACTTATAATTTTTTTATTCTTTTTATATTACCGACGATAATTTGACTTATAGATCTGATAAACACTTTCCGCCAAATTCATTAAATCATTGCGTAAAGCTACTGGCTCCAATACCTCGACCCTATCTCCAAAGCTAAGTATGAATCCATAAAGCCAATTTCCTTGCGCCATCCGAAAACTTACTTTTAATCTGCCGTCTTCCATATATTCATAGTTTTCCGCACCAAAAACATCGTATATGACATACTTCATTCCTTTGTCAAAAGCCAAAACTATTTGGGAATGCCGTTCATCATCAAACCCACCGTCCCATTTAATCTGATCTAACGTGAACTCCCTTGGTGTAAACTCGTCATCTGAGAAAAAAAGATCACTCATCCTACGCAGCTTAAAAAGACGAAAATCTTCCCTAAGCAGGCAATAGGCATACAGATACCAATTTGATTGCTTAAAAATAATGATATACGGTTCAGCTTTTCTCTTGGTATGTTCATTATTAGTGCAGTAACTAAAGGCAATAACCTTTCTTTCTCTAATGCCTCTTTGGATCTCTTGAATTCTTAGAGGCAAAAAATCATGATCATTCCACGGCGATAGATCAATCATCATTTCATTACTCATGGCTAGATAATCGTCTTTATGCGCAATACTGGAGAGTTTCTCAATGAGCAGCTTGGTTTTTAAATCCGCATTGATACTATGCAGGCCTTTTAAACCGGCGATAATCTCTGAAAGCTCAGCCTTGGTTAGTAAGCTTTGATCGAGTCTGTACCCTTCAATAATACCGATTCCACCGTCCGCTCCCTGATATGATACGATGGGAATCCCGGTCTGCGCTATGGCATCAACATCCCGATAAATGGTACGGATGGAAACCTCAAATTTTTCCGCCAATACCTTTGCCTTTACTTTTTCGTGGTGTAAAAGGTAAGTAATAATCGCCAGCATTCTTTCGAGTTTCATTAGGATTCCCTTCATTCTTATAATTGTTATAGCGACATCAACAAACGGTAGTAAGAATAAAAAGATGTTGTACATTCCAACATGTTTGTTTTTAGTTTGTTCACTGATATATACGCCAAACAGAATTAGCACCCCGCCAACAATCATGATCTAATTAATTCTTTCGTGCAAAAAATATAGGCCGAGAGCATTGTGATTAGTGGGACTAGATAAATAAAACTACTGGTTTTTGTGGCGCCGATTTATTTATGTAATTTTTCCAAAAAACTATTCTTGTGATCTAATTTGTCTTGTATCGAAAAAACCCTTTAATAACATAAAAAAAAGCTTTTTCCCAGGTTCACCCAGTAAACAAGAGATTACAATAATCATCTGGATGTCCTCAAGGATAAATTCCGGTTCTTGAAACCTAAAAAGGTCTTAGGGTGTAATCCCCACCTTCACCAGCACCGGGTTCAATAGTTTAAGGAGAACATTCGGGGCCAGTCCAACTATGAAACCTCTTTTTCCGCCGTTAATATAGGCTACCGGTAAATCCAAGATGGTCTCCTCCATATACACGGGCATCTTTCGAAGTGTTCCAAAGGGTGAAGTTCCGCCCACCAGATACCCGCTGTTTTTATTGGCAATCTCGGGCGCGCAGGGCTTAATAGTTTTCGCCCCGATAATCCGCGCCAGTTTTTTGGTAGAAACCTCTAAATCCCCGTGTAACAAAACTATTAGGGGCAACCCGTGTTCATCTTCCATAATTAACGTCTTAATGGCTGCATGTTCATGGATCCCCAGTTCCCTGGAGACAACAGCGGTTCCCCCTCTCTCCTCGTATTCATAAAGATACTCAGTATAACTAACCTTGAACGCCCTTAGAAACCTGACTCCTTGGGTAACCGGATATTTATTCTTGGCAGACAAAAGGAAACACCACCCATCGCATGTTAAGTACATTTGTTCAATTTAACTAATTTCTTTGCTAATCTCGACTGACTAATCTCACTCCTCCTACTGTCCTCAGTAAGTTTTCTAAAGCTATTATATCATTCCTTTTCTATATACAGTGATCGCAGAATAATGGTTTGACCAGTGATTTAGATTCGGAAGGAAGAGACTGACTATTTTCTAAAGCCTAATAACCATGAAAAAACCCCGGTCGTGGTATTGACCGGGGTTCACTGAAACTAAAAATAT
>Ga0079223_10001130_pt1 | contig 15413 bp, 12 predicted proteins | sample Stecom2011_FD_75072 | JGI IMG/M metagenome (GOLD analysis project Ga0079223, IMG submission 75072) | Agricultural soil microbial communities from Utah to study Nitrogen management - Steer compost 2011 | ecosystem: Environmental > Terrestrial > Soil > Agricultural land | place: USA: Utah... | reverse complement strand
GCGGTCACGACAAAACCTCTATTCTGGTCTCAATGCGTAACAAGCCGGGCGCACTCTATCAGCTTCTGGAACCGTTCCACCGTCACGGTATTAGCCTGACCCGTATTGAAACACGGCCGTCGCCAAGTGGCACCTGGGCCTATGTGTTTTATATCGATTTTGAAGGGCACATGGATGATGAACGAGTGAGCAAAGTGCTTGCTGAGGTGGGTGAGGAATCAGGTGAGCTCAAGAAACTGGGTTCCTACCCAATGGGTGTTCTTTAAACCAGATTGCCGGAAAGCTGCTATGACGATTGATTACCAAGCCCTGGCGGTAAAAGGAGTTCAGGCACTATCTCCCTACCAGCCAGGAAAACCAATTAGTGAGTTAGCCCGTGAATTCGGGTTGAATCCGGCCAATATCATCAAGTTGGCCAGTAATGAAAATCCTTTGGGGCCGGGCGAAAAAGCGATGGCAGCGGCACGGACGGCGTTATCTGAACTCTGCTTGTATCCGGACGGGAGCGGATTCGAACTGAAACAGGCACTTGCTACCCGCCTTGATGTTGAGGTCAGCCAGATTACTCTCGGCAATGGTTCGAATGATGTACTGGAAGTCATTGCCCGGTGCTTTGCAGATGCCAGTTCCGAAATCATTTATTCGCAGTATGCCTTTGCGGTAGACCCCATTGTTACCCAGGCGATTGGCGCCAAAGGCCTGTCCATTCCTGCAAAAAACTGGGGGCATGATCTCGAAGCCATGGCCGCTGCAGTTACAGACCGCACGCGTCTGATTTTTGTTGCCAACCCCAATAACCCGACAGGAACCGTGCACGATGCTAAAGCACTTGAAGCGTTTCTGGAGAAAATCCGGGCTGATGTGTTGGTCGTGCTGGATGAAGCTTATTGTGAATACCTGCAGGGGGATCAGTATGTCGATGGAGTCAGTCTGCTGTCCCGTTTCCCCAACCTGATGGTTTGCCGTACTTTCTCCAAAGCATGGGGGTTGGCAGCATTGCGTGTCGGGTACTGTGTCAGCTCGGCTGACGTAGCAAATATTCTCAACCGGGTGCGTCAACCATTCAATGTGAACAGTGTCGCGCTGGCCGCCGCGACAGCAGCGCTCACCGATGAAGGGTATCTCGAGCGTTCCCGAAAGAATAACACTTCAGGGCTGAGCCAGCTTGAGCAGGCTTTTGAACGCATGAAGCTGAACTACATACCTTCCTCTGGCAACTTTGTTGCGGTGGAGGTAGGCGATCAGGCAATGGATATTTACCAGTTTTTACTGGCCCGTGGCGTTATCGTGCGTCCGGTTGCCGGCTATGGCATGCCACGACATTTGCGGGTTTCCGTAGGCTTGCCAGCGCAGAATGAACGATTCATCGAAGTGTTGGAGCAGGCCCTGGCATCGACGGGGCAGGGAGCCTGACGTGTCGATTTCGCAGCCTATTTTCCAGCGAGTTGCGATTATTGGCCTTGGCTTGATCGGCGGGTCGCTTGCGGTTGCTATTAAATCCCGTGGGCTGGCCAGTGTTGTGGTTGGTGCGGATAAGCGCCCGGATGAGCTGGCGCTCGCCAGACAGTTGAACATTATTGATATTGCAGCAGCTTCGCTGGAAGAAGCCGTCACTGGCAGTGATCTTGTCGTTTTAGCGGTGCCAGTCCGTGCTACCCGGCAAGTTCTGGAAGACATTCAGCCGTGGTTAGATGAAGCTGCAATACTGACCGACGTAGGTAGTACAAAGTCCAGTTTTGTTGCGGATGTAGAGGCGGTTTTTGGCTCTTTGTCACCCCTGGTTATTCCTGGTCATCCCATAGCAGGCTCGGAAAAAAGTGGCATCCGGGCTGCCGACCCAGACCTCTTTGATCATCACAAGGTCATCCTTACCCCCGGAGACAACGCCAGTCAGCCAGCTCTGAACCGCCTCAGGCAGCTTTGGGAGCAATGTGGTGCCACTGTTCTGACCATGTCTGTCGGTTATCATGATGAAGTGTTGGCCGCTACCAGCCATCTGCCACACCTCATCGCATTTTCTCTGGTGGATACCCTTGCCGGAGAGGATGGCAATATGGATATCTTCCGTTACGCTGCGGGCGGATTTCGGGATTTTACTCGTATCGCCGCTAGCGATCCGGTGATGTGGCACGATATATTTCTATCTAACCGGGATGCCATTCTCCCGATGATTGATCATTTTACCCATGATCTCAATCAGCTACGCACAGCCATAGTTAATCAGGATGGCACCGCGTTGCTCAGGGTTTTCAGCCGTGCAAAGGCGGCACGGGAACACTTTTCCAAGATGCTTTCAGGGCAGGCGTACGTGACAAATAACAGTGAACAAGAGCTAAAGTTTTATCTTCAGCCCGGTGGGACGATCTCTGGAGATGTCCGGGTGCCCGGTGATAAATCCATCTCTCACCGCGCGATTATGCTGGGTGCTCTGGCGGAGGGTGTTACGGAGGTTAAAGGATTTCTTGAGGGTGAAGACAGTATTGCCACCATTCAGGCATTCCGCGATATGGGTGTAACCATAGAAGGCCCGGATGATGGCTTCGTCCGCGTCCACGGTGTTGGCATTCATGGGCTTCAGGCTCCTCGTGGTTCTTTGTATCTGGGCAACTCCGGTACCGGCATGCGTCTTTTTGCAGGCTTACTGGCAGCCCAGCGGTTTGATTCAGAGTTGAGCGGTGATGCCAGCCTTACCAAACGTCCGATGGGGCGTGTTGCCGACCCCCTTCGGGCCATGGGAGCTGTTATTGATACCGCGGAAGGGCAGCGTCCACCACTGAACATCCGTGGCGGAAACCAGCTAAAAGGAATTCATTACGAGATGCCCGTGGCCAGTGCTCAGGTGAAGTCCTGCCTGCTGCTGGCGGGACTGTATGCTGACGGCTGCACATCTGTAACTGAGCCGGCACCCACTCGAGATCATACTGAGCGAATGCTTGCAGGGTTTGGATACCATGTTCACCGGAATGGTGCTACAGCCAGTGTGACTGGCGGCGGTAAGCTGACAGCAACAAACATTGATGTTCCTGCAGATATCTCATCGTCGGCTTTTTTAATGGTGGCGGCCAGCATTGCTCCGGATTCCGATCTTACTTTGCGTCATGTCGGAATAAACCCGACTCGCATTGGTATCATTAACATCCTCCGTCAGATGGGAGGAAATATCGATGTGTTGAATGAGCGTGAAATTGGTGGCGAACCAGTTGCTGATTTGCGTATTCGCTCGGCTGCTCTGAAGGGAATAACGATCCCTCAGGATCAGGTGCCTTTGGCTATTGATGAATTCCCGGTACTGTTTATTGCTGCTGCCTGTGCCAGCGGCCGAACTGTTTTACGTGGGGCAGAGGAACTCCGGGTGAAGGAGTGTGACCGCATTCAAGTTATGGCCGATGGTCTCGCTACTCTTGGCGTGAAAACGGAAGTGCTCCCAGATGGCATTATTATTGATGGTGGTCAGACCATCGGTGGTGGGAGTATTGACAGCCACAGTGACCACCGTATTGCCATGTCATTCGCTATTGCTTCATTGCGAGCTACGGCCGACATTGAGTTGACTGGTTGCGCCGTTGTGGCAACGTCATTTCCGGGTTTTGTTGAACTCGGACAGAAAATTGGGCTCAACATCTCTACCGGGGGTGCTGGCTGATGCCTGGTGCCAACGTACCGGTCATTACCGTAGATGGCCCAGGAGGTGCTGGCAAAGGGACGATTACCCAGATGCTGGCGAAAAAACTTGGTTACCACCTTCTCGATAGCGGTGCGTTGTATCGTTTGACCGCGCTGGCAGCCGTGCGGCAGGGAATAGCGCTGGATGACGAAGCAGGCTTGGTACGAGTAGCGTCCGGGCTGGACGTACGTTTTGAGCCAACGCCACCGGGAGAGCCCGTAAAAGTCATTCTGGCAGGCGCCGACGTAACGGCGGAAATCCGTACCGAAACCTGTGGCAATAATGCCTCACGGGTTGCGGTTATACAGTCTGTTCGGGATGCGTTACTACAGCGGCAGAGGGACTTTCATAAGGCTCCGGGATTGGTTGCGGATGGCCGTGACATGGGAACCGTCGTCTTTCCTGATGCGCCGGTGAAAATTTTCCTTACCGCCAGCGTCAAAGAACGAGCCAATCGGCGTTACAAGCAGTTGAAGGGCGCCGGTGTCGATGTTAATATTGACGCCCTTTTAGAAGAGGTAAGGGTTCGCGACGAGCGGGACATTAACCGTTCAGCAGCCCCTCTCAAGCCGGCAGACGATGCGCAAGTCATTGATTCTACGGGATTGAGTATAGAGGAGGTGTTGGTTAAGTGTATGGCAGCAGCAGGCCAGGCTTGACTACACCTTTTTGTCGCTAAAATTCCGGACGTGGTGCTATCGGCCAGCCACTGACCATAGCCGGACATTATTAACAGACCGTGTTGCTGGTAGCACGGAGCATACTTGCGTTGATCATATAGGACTCATAATGAGCGAGAGCTTTGCGGATCTTTTTGAAGAAAGCCTGAAAGAAATTGACATGAAACCCGGTTCCATTGTTCAGGGAGTCGTTGTAGATGTCGATCACGACTGGGTTACTGTACACGCCGGACTGAAGTCCGAAGGTGTTATCCCCGCCTCCCAGTTCCTTAACGAAAAAGGCGAGTTAGAAGTTGCCATCGGTGATGTTGTCGATGTTGCACTGGAGGCAGTGGAAGATGGTTTTGGTGAAACCCGTCTGTCCCGTGAAAAGGCCAAGCGTGCAGAATCCTGGAAGGTACTCGAGAAGTCCTTTGAAGCGCAGGAAGTGGTTAAGGGCATTATTAATGGCAAGGTCAAGGGTGGCTTCACTGTTGATCTGGCTGGTATTCGTGCGTTCCTGCCAGGCTCGCTGGTAGATGTTCGTCCGGTTCGTGACACTGCACACCTGGAGAACAAAGAGCTCGAATTCAAAGTTATCAAGCTGGACCAGAAGCGTAACAACGTAGTTGTTTCCCGCCGCGCCGTTCTGGAAGCTGAAAACAGCGCTGAGCGCGAAGCTCTGCTTGAAACCCTGACCGAAGGTCTGGAAATCAAGGGTATCGTCAAGAATCTGACCGACTACGGCGCGTTCGTAGATCTGGGTGGTGTTGACGGCCTGTTGCACATCACTGATATGGCCTGGAAGCGCATCAAGCACCCGAGCGAAATCGTGAATGTTGGCGACGAGATCAATGTTAAGGTTCTGAAGTTTGACCGTGAGCGCAACCGTGTGTCTTTGGGTCTGAAGCAGTTGGGTGAAGATCCCTGGGTTGATATCAAAGCCCGTTACCCGGAAGGCAACAAGGTTACTGCCCGCGTTACTAATCTGACAGACTACGGCTGCTTTGCCGAACTGGAAGAGGGCGTTGAAGGTTTGGTTCACGTATCCGAAATGGATTGGACCAACAAGAATATCCACCCGTCCAAAGTTGTTCAGGTTGGCGACGACGTGGAAGTTATGATTCTGGATATCGACGAAGAGCGTCGCCGGATTTCCCTGGGTATCAAGCAGTGTGTATCTAACCCATGGGAAGATTTCTCCAGTAACTTCAACAAGAGCGATCGCATTTCCGGCAAGATCAAGTCAATCACAGACTTTGGTATCTTTATTGGCCTGGATGGCGGTATCGATGGCTTGGTTCACCTGTCTGACATCAGCTGGAACGAGACTGGCGAAGAGGCGGTTCGTGAGTACAAAAAGGGTGACGAAGTTGAAACCGTTATCCTGTCTGTAGATCCCGAGCGTGAGCGCATTTCTCTGGGTATCAAACAGCTGGAAAGCGATCCGTTCGCTGAGTTTGTGCAGCTGAACGACAAAGGCTCTATTGTGAAGGGTATTGTCTCTGCTATTGATGCAAAGGCTGCCACTATTACTCTGAGCGATGAAGTTGAAGCAATACTTAAAGCCTCTGAGATCAGTCGTGATCGTGTAGAAGATGCACGCAATGCGCTGAAGGAAGGCGAAGAAGTAGAAGCCAAGATTATCAGTATTGATCGTAAAAACCGTATTATTAATCTATCTGTGAAGTCTAAAGATGTAGAAGAAGACAAGCAGGCGCTGGATACCGTACGGACCAAAGCAGCAGAAACTTCCGGTGCGACCACCATTGGTGATCTCATCAAGGAGCAAATGCAGCAGCAAAATGCCAATAAAGAGTAAACTCTCCGATTGGTAAGAAAAAAACGGGCCCTAAGGGCCCGTTTTTTTTGTGTTTTTTTTCGATTTCGCTAAACTGGTCTTGTGGGAGTCTAATATCAACAGCTGAATAATAATGATCGAGGGAAACGTCTCATGACGAAGTCCGAATTGGTAGAGTTGATCGCTTCAAAGCAGACCCAGCTCTCTGTTAAAGATGTGGAGTTGGCAGTTAAAACAATCATCGAGCACATGTCGCAATCACTCGCTGATGGCCAGAGAATCGAAATTCGCGGGTTTGGTAGTTTTTCTCTCCATCATCGGGCTGCCCGTGTCGGACGTAATCCTAAAACCGGAGAGGCTGTTCAATTGCCCGCCAAGTACGTGCCCCACTTTAAACCGGGAAAGGAATTGCGCGAGCAGGTTAACGAAAGTCTGAAAAAGGGTTTTTAAGGTTTTATCTTGGTACACATTGAATCCGGACCTTAAGCCGGTCCATATCGGAGTGCTACTGCTATGGCAGGATTGCAGAAGATTTTAATAATTCTGTTGGTATTGGTTCTTATCCTGCTAGCACTTGTATTTTCGCTGAATAATCAGATGTCGGTTTCTCTCAACTTTCTGCTATTTGAGACTCAACCCCACGGAATCGCTGTCTGGATTATTATTTCTTTTATTATTGGCGCACTCTTAGGTGTGTTGATGGCGATGTTGGCGACCTTTCGAGCATCAGTTTCCCGACGTACCCTTCAAAAACGGCTTAATCGCGCGGAGCAGGCATTGGAGAAATCCAGGGCCCAGAACGACCGGACTCTTTAATGGATATAATGCTTCAATGGCTGCTGCTGACTGTGGCGGTTGCGGCTGGCTGGCTAATTGGAAGGCTGGATAGCAGCAGTCGAAGAACCAGAAAAGTTATTGCAGACGAAGACTCAGTACGTGATCGCCTTCAATTCCTTTTTACCAACTATTCGGACCAGGCCGTTGAGAACTTCGTTCAATCGCTGGCCGTAAATAAAGACACTGTCAGCTTACACCTCTCTATTGGTAGCCAGTTTCGTTTAAAAGGCGAGACTGACCGGGCGATTCTTATACATCAGAATCTTCTGGCGCGCCCCGAATTACCGAGCAGATACACTCCTCAGGTAACTCTGGAACTGGCCAAAGACTATCTGAATGCCGGGTTGTTAGATCGCGCAGAGGCTTTGCTGCAACAGCTATTGGGGGACAAAGAATACGGGCGGGTAGCCGCTCAGCAACTCATTGAGGTTTATCAGCAGGAAAAGGAGTGGCGGAAAGCCGCCGATGTTGCCCGCACGCTCACAGGTGGCAATGCAGACCCTGAAATGTTCAAGATTCTTGCCTACCTAACCTGCGAACTGGCTGATGAAGCATTCAAGACTGATGATCGTTGGGCCGCACAAAAGCTTGCCAAGGAGGCACTTGATTATGATCGCTCTTGTGTCAGGGCAACGTTTATTCTTATGAACCTGTTTATCCGCCAGGGCAGTTTTCGAGAAGCTGGTGCGCAAAGCCTGAAAGTTTTTGATCAGAATCCTGAGTTTGGTCCCGAAGCAGTAGACCGGCTTATGAAGCTGGAGCATGAGCATGGAGATGTCGGGCGGCTCGGAAAGAAGCTGCGTAAACTTTATACCAGTTACCCAAGCACGAGCTTGTTATTGGCTTTGGTTGAGTCTGTTGAGCACTCGGCAAGCAGGCCGGCCGCGATCCATCTGCTGCGCCAGGAGCTGGAAGTTCGTCCCAGCGTTCGCGGCCTTCTGCGTCTGGTTGAGATGGCCGGTTATGAAAAAGGCATGACAACGGATGAGGGCAGGCTGGTGAGCCGTATCGGGCATCTGATCCTTGTTAACAGGCCAATCTATCGCTGTTCTAATTGTGGCTTTGATGGCCAGCAACTTCACTGGCTATGCCCGAGCTGTAAACGATGGGAAACCGTCCGCCCGATTCAAGGCGTTGAAGCTGAATAAATTCTTCTGATTTTCCGTAGGATACTAACCGTGCAAATCGCTAATGACCCAAAAATTATTGTAGCGCTGGACTTTCCATCAGCCGATGCTGCTCTCTCGCTTGTGGATAAGCTGGATCCGGGAAAATGCCGGCTAAAGGTAGGCAAGGAGTTGTTTACACGTTCTGGCCCACAGTTGGTTCAGGCGTTACAGGGCAGACGCTTTGATGTATTCCTCGATTTGAAATTTCATGACATTCCCAATACCACCTCAGCGGCTGTAGCTGCAGCAGCGGACCTGGGTGTCTGGATGGTAAACGTCCATGCATCGGGTGGTGAAAAGATGATGGTCGCCTGCAGAGAGAGGCTGGTGCCTTTTGGTGCGGATCGGCCGCTGCTGATTGCCGTTACTGTGCTGACCAGCATGAATCTTGGTGACCTTGCCGGAGTTGGGGTTGCTGACACACCGGAAGTTCAGGTTTCGCGGTTGGCTACGCTGACAAGGAACTGTGGGCTGGATGGTGTTGTTTGTTCCGCACAGGAAGCAGCAAAGCTTAAAGCAGAGCAAGGTAACGACTTTAAACTGATAACCCCTGGAATCCGGCCGTTGACTTCGGAAAAAGGCGACCAGCAGCGCGTTATGACGCCTGTTGAGGCGCTTGAGGCAGGATCTGACTATCTGGTTATTGGCCGGCCCATTACGCAGGCTGCTGATCCTTTGGCTGCTCTGGAGGCGATTTACTCTGAGGTGGCCAGTTTCTCCGACGGTCAGCCAAAATAAAAAAGCCCGCTGATTCAAAGAATCAGCGGGCTTTAGAATAATGGCTCCCCGAGCTGGGCTCGAACCAGCGACAAACGGATTAACAGTCCGTTGCTCTACCAACTGAGCTATCAGGGAACATCGTTGGGTAACGAGGCGCGTATAGTAAGTTGGCTATAACGCCCCGTCAACCCCCCAGCTCTAACTTTTTAGTCGAGTACCTTGTGGAGGCGCTCAACTGCTTTTTTCAGATTATCCATGCTGGTAGCAAAGCTGAGTCGCATATGGCCAGGGCAGCCAAAGGCAGATCCCGGAACCAGAGCAACGCCCGCATCGGTGAGTAGTTTCTCTGCAAATTCCACATCGGTGCTCACGCTGGGGTTCGCATCAATAGCGCCCTGAAAGCTGGGGAATACATAGAATGTGCCATCGCCCGGCAAACACCTGACGCCGGGCAGTGCGTTCAGGGCATCTACCAACCAGTCGTGACGTTCCTTGAATGCTTTAACCATCACGCCCACACAGGTCTGGTCGCCATTTAATGCGGCAACTGCCGCTGCCTGGGAAATGGAGCACGGGTTAGAGGTACTTTGAGACTGAACCTTCTTCATGGCGCCAATAACTCTGGCTGGGCCTGCTGCGTAACCAATGCGCCAGCCAGTCATTGAATAGGCTTTAGACACACCGTTCAGAACGAAGGTGCGATCGTATAACTCAGGGGTGGTATTCAGAATGTTACAAAAGGATTTCCCTGACCAGAGAATCGGTTCGTACATGTCATCTGTTACAATCATGACCTGTGGGTACTTTTTCAGAACCTCACCAATTGCCTGCAGTTCTTCTGCGGTGTAGGCCATGCCGCTTGGGTTAGAAGGGCTGTTAATAACAAACAGGCGAGTGCGATCGGTAATCGCATTTTCCAGTTGTTCTGGTGTAATTTTAAAACGGGTTTCCGGGCTGGTTTCGATGATAACCGGCTTGCCTTCGGCAACCAGAACCATGTCCGGATAAGATACCCAGTAGGGTGCAGGGATGATGGCTTCGTCGCCCGCATTCAATGTGGCAAGCGCGAGGTTGAAAAAGCTTTGCTTGCCGCCACTGGATACAAGTATCTGGTTGGCTTCGTAGTTCAGATCGTTGTCCCGCTTGAACTTTGCAATAATCGCTTTCTTCAGGGCTGGCGTGCCATCCACAGCAGTATATTTGGTCTGGCCACCGTTAATCGCGTCAATGGCCGCCTGCTTGATGTGATCTGGAGTATCAAAGTCCGGTTCTCCAGCACCCAAGCCAATAATGTCCTGGCCGGCGGCACGAAGTTCTGCAGCCTTGTTGGTCACTGCTAGGGTGGGAGAGGGCTTGATTGCCTGTACTCTGCTGGATAATGGAAGGTCCAAACTTGCGCTCCTTAAAGCTGCGTCTGATAGGGCGTTGACCGATGAAACGGCCGAAAATGTATCGGTAAGTTTACCAGTTTATTTTCGACCAGCCATCGAACGGGACGATGGTATCATGAAGCCGGAGTATCGCTAAATTTCTTGATGGTATGAGCTCTTATGGTGGCTCTTGATCGTTTATAAACCGAGGTTATCTGCCAATTATGGCCAAGAAAGAACTCAGTATTGCATTCAGAGTGGATTCACCCTTCCAGCCTGCAGGTGATCAGCCTAAGGCGATCGAGCAATTGGTAGACGGTATACATTCCGGGCTGGCACACCAGACCCTGCTGGGGGTAACCGGCTCCGGTAAAACATTCACCATTGCAAAAGTTATTGAGCGGATCCAGCGGCCAACTATTGTTATGGCCCATAATAAAACGCTGGCAGCTCAGCTATACGGTGAATTTCGTGAGTTCTTCCCCGACAACGCCGTGGAATATTTCGTGTCATATTACGATTACTACCAGCCAGAGGCTTATGTACCGTCGTCGAACACGTTTATAGAGAAAGACGCGGCTGTTAATGAGCACATTGAGCAGATGCGCCTGTCTGCTACCAAGGCTTTGCTCGAGCGGCCAGACGCCATTATTGTCGCTACCGTGTCTGCTATCTATGGCTTGGGCGATCCAAAGTCCTACCTTAAAATGATGCTTCATCTGGATCGGGGCGATCAGATTGGCCAGCGTTCCATTCTCAAGCGCCTGACCGAGCTTCAGTACACCCGCAATGACATTGAGTTTCACCGGGCCAATTATCGGGTCAGGGGCGACGTAATCGATGTTTTCCCTGCTGAGTCGAAAAAAGAAGCGATTCGGATTGAGCTGTTTGATGACGAAGTGGAAAATCTGAGTTACTTCGATCCCTTAACTGGTGAGATGTTGCGGCGGGTACCCAGAGTAACCATTTATCCGAAGTCACACTACGTCACTCCGCGCCAGACCGTTCTCGATGCCACCGAGCATATTCGTGTGGAACTGGATGAGCGCCTGCAACTGTTGCGTGACAACAGTCGGTTGGTAGAAGCCCAGCGTCTTGAGGAACGAACCCGGTACGATATCGAAATGATGATCGAGCTCGGCTACTGTAACGGTATTGAAAATTACTCCCGCTATTTGTCGGGCCGGCAGCCGGGTGAGGCGCCGCCGACGCTCTTTGACTATCTGCCTGACAACGCATTACTGGTTGTTGATGAGTCCCACGTTACCATTCCGCAGATCGGGGCTATGTATAAGGGCGACAGATCACGAAAGGAAACGCTGGTTGAGTACGGCTTTCGCTTGCCTTCGGCACTGGATAACCGGCCCATGCGCTTTGATGAGTGGGAGCGCATCGCCCCTCAAATGATTTTTGTTTCTGCTACCCCTTCGGTCTATGAGGCAGAGCATGCCGGGCAGATAGTAGAGCAGGTGGTAAGGCCAACCGGTTTGCTGGACCCAGAGATAGAAGTGCGTCCGGCGTCCACGCAGATTGATGATTTGCTATCGGAGATTCATGCCCGGGTGGCGGTCCAGGAGCGGGTTCTGGTGACAACATTGACCAAACGCATGGCTGAAGACCTTACCGATTTTCTTATGGAGCATGATATTAAAGTACGTTATCTGCACTCTGATATTGGCACGGTTGAGAGGGTGGAGATCATTCGGGATCTGCGCCGGGGTGAATTTGATGTGCTGGTTGGTATCAACCTGCTCAGGGAAGGGCTGGACATGCCGGAAGTGTCTTTGGTGACCATTCTGGACGCCGACAAAGAAGGGTTTTTGCGCTCGGAACGGTCATTGATTCAAACCATGGGCCGTGCGGCACGGAATATCAATGGCAAAGCAATCCTGTACGGTGATCAGATTACCGGATCAATGCAGCGGGCTATTGAAGAAACCAATCGTCGCCGCACTAAACAGAAGGCTCATAACGAAAAACATGGCATTACTCCGCAGGGATTAACCAAGAAGATTGCCGATATTATGGAAGGTGCTGGCAGTAATAACCGAAGCCGCTACAACAAAGGGGAGCGACCCGGCCTGAAAGCGGCGGAAGAGACTGAGTGGTATCGGGCGATGGTTGGCAACAAATCGCCGGAAGAACTGTTAAAAGAAGCGTCTCTTCTTGAAGATGATATGTATAAGGCCGCATCGGAGTTAGACTTCGAGACTGCTGCGCGATTGCGCGATCAGGTTTCTGAACTGAAAGAAGCCGCGCTTCGTACAGGTTGATCAGCTCTCACGCTTTGGCCCAATAATAACGGCAGCCTGCAGCGGGTGTTGGCCGCCATATCTGGCGATTTTCTCAAAAACCCGCCGGTCGATAGGCAGATATTGCTTGTCGGCTATGGTTTCGCCATCTTTTGTATCAATTTCCGGATCGTGTAAGTAAACGAACTGGTCGTCAATTGCACACACGGTCACCCAGTGTGGCACCCGGCTGCGATTCAGTTGCCAGGTGCTGATCAGAATGATGGGGATGCGGCCCTGATACAATGCCTCCTCGAGACCTTCTATGGTGAGGGGGTTGTGGTGCAGCTCGATGCCAGTCTGGCTGATATCGTGTAAAAAGCCCTGGTGAACCAACTCAAGTACCCGTTTCTTTTCTTCGCTTCTGACGGTGTCTTTAAACAGGGCACCTTCCATGTTAATCCATGCACTGGCATGAAACCCTCTTTTCCAGGCAGCGAGAGCAAGGCCGTGGGGTCCGCAACCTCCGTGTCCGGCGAGCATATAAATTGTTGTCGCTTCCCGCCAGAGCTTTAGCTCTTCCAGTGAGCACAGAGGCTGTTGTTCATCCAGCGCAGCCATCGCCATGATCAGCGCTGCTGGCCCGCAGGAAAAGTCGGTGGTCTGTGGGTAATAGGGAACAGCCGTAAATTCATGGGTAGGCTCATAGTAGAGGATGCGACGCTCAAAACGTAAAGCGGTGCCATGGTCGTCGTAGTAATCACGATAGGTGCCAAACTGGCGATAGCCGAGGTTGCGGTATAAGTTGATGGCCGAAGCGTTGTCTTCTCTTACCTCCAGGCGCATTACAATACGGCCGGCTGCAACTGCCTCCCGCTCGGCCTCCTGAACAAGTTTTTTGCCCGCTCCTTGCCCCCGGACTGCCGGCGATACTGCAATCGAGTAAATGCGGGCAAGACGTGTTGCAGCGTTCATGAGAACCAGGCAATACCCAACTAGCTCTCCGTTCAGTAATGCGATGATCAGTCTGTCTCTTGGCATTTCCAGAAAGCGCCGAAAACTTCGCCGTGAAATACGGTCCCCCGAAAAACAAATTTCCTCAAGGTGGACAATGGCGTCTAAATCTGTACTAACTGCCTGTCTGAGCTGAATGTCCGACATATTACAAGGGCCTTAAAAAGAGAAGCTTGTAGGGTATCCGAGCGGACATTCCCATTACACTAGTATGAAAGAGTGTGAGCTCTTGGAACATACGCAGGGCATTCGTAAAAGCACGCATCACTTGATGATTGTGTCGTGCTGGGTCCAAGCGTATGGTTGCGAAAAATAACACCGGCTGAACCTTCAGGGAGGAATGCCTTACATGTCCCGTTTACTTATCGTTGTGGATCGTAGCAAAGATTGGGCTCCTTATTATCCCAGCGAAGACGTACTGACATTTGAACAGTATTTACAGTTCTCTGCACCAGCTACAAGCCGTGTTCGTGTTATTAATCTTTGCCAGAGCGCAAAGTACCTTAGCCAGGGCTATTACTGCTCACTGCTTGCAGAAGCACGTGGCCATAATGTTGTGCCATCTGTGATGACCCTTAATGATTTGAGCAAAAAGGGACTTTTCTCTTTGGAGCTCGAGGAGCTCGACGACAGTGTTATCCATTGGCTGGAAGCTTCCGGTGCTGAAATCGACCCGTCAACCGATGAGCGCCAGGCAACTCATGAGGTTCGGATTCGCACGTATTTTGGCCAATCGAAAAATCCGGAACTGAAGCCGGTTGCGCGGGCACTATTCGACCGGTTTCCGTGTCCGATTCTTGAAATAGTGTTTAAGCGGCGGAAAAAGTGGCAGATTGAGTCAATGAAACCGGCAGCCCCCGCTGATCTGGAAGAAAGTGAACAGGATATTTTTGCAGCCGCATTTGATCGTTTTAGCAGCATGGTCTGGCGCAAACCACGCACTCGTCGCCACTATCGCTATGATCTGGCGATGCTGGTTAATCCGGAAGAAGAAATGCCGCCAAGTGACAAACAGGCTCTGAGCCGGTTTGTAAAGGCTGGCCGAAAGCTTGGTATCAACGTAGAGCAGATAACCCGCAGGGATTACATGCGCCTGCCAGAATATGATGGCCTTTTCATCCGGGAAACAACGGCTATAGACCATCACACGTACCGCTTTGCCCGCCGGGCAGCAGCGGAAGGTATGGTGGTTATTGACGACCCTGTGTCCATCTTACGCTGCACGAACAAGGTTTATCTTGCTGATTTATTGAAAAACAACAAAGTGCCAACCCCTAAAACCCTGATTTTGTCGAAGGATCAGAAAAACGTGGCCCGGCGGGTCATGGATGAGCTCGGCTTTCCTGTTGTTATTAAAATTCCGGATGGTGCGTTCTCCCGGGGCGTGACCAAAGCTGAAGATGAAAAATCTCTTCGGGCTGGCCTAAAGGAGTTGTTTAAGCAGTCTGCTCTGGTGCTGGCACAGGAATACCTTTACACGGATTATGACTGGCGTATTGGGGTGTTGGGAGGCAAGGCCATTTATGCCTGCAAGTATCTGATGGTTAAGGGCCACTGGCAGATATACCAGCACAGCGAATCGGCCAGCGAGAGTGGCGGCTTTGAAACCATGCCAACTTATGAAGTGCCCAAGAATGTTATTCATGCGGCACTGCATGCGACGAAATTAATTGGTAATGGTCTGTACGGCGTGGATATTAAGCAGTCCGGTAACCGGGTAGCGGTTATCGAGGTGAATGACAATCCGAGCATTGATGCCGGCGTAGAAGACAGGTTTTTGGGTGGTGAGCTTTACACGCTGATCATGCAGGAATTCCTGTCCCGAATGGAAGAGAATCGTCGTCGCTAGCAGAGCCAGGGGCCGCTATTTGCTAGCGGCCGGCTATCCATACTTTTACGCTGCCTAACCAGGGATATTCCTCCAGTTGTTTCGATATTCTCCCTGGGG
>Ga0079223_10001127_pt1 | contig 15417 bp, 10 predicted proteins | sample Stecom2011_FD_75072 | JGI IMG/M metagenome (GOLD analysis project Ga0079223, IMG submission 75072) | Agricultural soil microbial communities from Utah to study Nitrogen management - Steer compost 2011 | ecosystem: Environmental > Terrestrial > Soil > Agricultural land | place: USA: Utah... | reverse complement strand
GGCGCCATGTGCCAGTACGTACAGCGCCCGGGCATTGGCAGGCACCATGAGCAGCCCATCGACGGTACCACTGCCAGGCACGACAAACGACGGCTCGGTGATTCGCATCGGCGACATGCAATCGCTCCAGGTCGAACGGTTCGGCGGAACAGTCCGGGAGTACCCGGGCGTCGAGGCGACGATCACGGCGCCTGCAGCGCCGCACGGTTTTTGCCCTCGGCGGTGCTACAGCTTCTGCGCGAGTCGCGCGAGCGCACTCATCAGGTCCGGCTTCATCTCCAGCACAGCGCGCAGCGGATCGTGGCCGAGTCGCTTCATCCGCATTGCGGCGTTCCGTATCGTGAAGCGCCGGATGTCGAGCCCCGGCTTTACTTCGTCCCACTCGAGCGGCATCGACACCGGCGCGCCGGGCAGCGGCCTCACGCAGAACGGCGAGACCAGCAGCTTGCCGTGTCCGTTCTGCAGGTAGTCGAGATACACGCGCCCGCCGCGCTGCGCGATCACCCGCTCGATCGTCGCGATGTTCGGCGCCTGCTTCGCGACGACGCGCGCAACCAGCTCGCCGAGCTGCTTCGACTGCTCGTGATCGAGCTGGCCGCCGAGCGGGATCAGCACGTGCAGTCCCGACGACCCGCTCGTCTTCACGAAGCAGGGCAGGCCGATGTCGTCGCACAGCTCCTTCAACCTGCACGCGACGTCGATGACGTGAGCGAACGGCGCATCCTTGGGATCGAGGTCCAGGATGCACCAGTCGGGCCGGTCGAGTGACCCGACCCGGCTGGCCCAGAGGTGCAGCGGTATGGAGCCGGCGTTGGCGAACCACAGGATTGTCGCTTCGTCACCACCCACCAGGTAGCGAAGCTCACGTTCCGAGCCCTCGCTCCAGAGCGTCTCGGTGTGCAGCCATGACGGCGCCGATTTCGGCAGGTCCTTCTGGAAGAACGACTTGCCGTTGATCCCGTCGGGGAAGCGCGTCATCACGAGCGGTCTGTCTGCGAGGTACGGCAACAGCCACGGCGTGATGCCGCGGTAGTACTCGATCAGGTCGCCCTTCGTGTAGCCGTCCTCCGGCCAGTAGACCTTGTCGAGGTTCGTCAGCTTGACCTCGTGGGTCGTGCCGTCGCGGCCGGCGGCAGGAGCCTGGGACACTCCGCTATCCACGATCGTGGCCCGAGTCCGGGGCGTGCGCGCGGGCTTGTGCGTCGCGCGGGCCGAAGTGTCAGCCGTGTCGGCGTCCTCCACAGGTGCAGTCTTTCCTCGCGCCTTCCGCGTGCGCGACGCTCGGGGCTCATGCGCGGCCGGCGCTGCCTCGGCTTGCGCTGAAACGTCCACGTGCTCCGGTCCGTCGTCCGCAGCAGGATCGTCCGGCGAGACGGGCGTGTCCTCGCGCACACATTCCTCGGGTCGCTTGTCGTCGCGGATTCGCAGGAACACCGGATGGCGCAGCAGACCTTCCTCGGTCCATTCGAGGTAGCGGACCTCGACGACGAGCCGCGGCTCGACCCACACCGCCTCGCGATCCCGGGGCGTGCCTTCGGCCGACGGTCGCTTCACTACCGTCGGCTCGAGCCGTCGCTTCAGCTCGCGCAGCATCGCACCGTCGAATCCGGTGCCCACCGACCCGGCGTAGCGCAGCGTTCCATCGACGAAGGACCCGAGGTGAAGCGAGCCGATCGCCTCACGGTTGTCGCTTGCGCGCTTCCAGCCGACGACGACGAACTCGGCGGTATGGTGCGAGCGCACCTTCTGCCATGCAGGCGACCTGCCCGCGCGGTAGGGGGAGCTCGCGCGCTTCGCGACGATGCCCTCGAGCCCGAGCGTCTGCGCCTGCGCGTAGAGCGCAGTCCCGTACTCGGCCACGTGGTCGGAGTATCGAAGCGTCCCGCTTCCCGGGACGATCGTGCGCAGCAGGCGCTTGCGCTCGACGAGCGGCAGCGGCCGGACGTCGTATGGCCCCGCGGCGAGGAGATCGAAGAGGTAGAAGGTGGCGGGCAGCTCGAGGGCGGCACGGCGGATGTCCGGAGCCCGCTTCAGCCGCGCGCGCTTCTGCAGTCGCTGGAAGCTCGGCAGGCCGCGGTTGTCGTGGACGGTGATCTCGCCGTCCAGGATGAGCCGGTCGTACGGCAGTCGCGCGAGCGCCCAGGCCACGTCGGGGAACGAATCGGTCCAGTCGTGGCCGTTGCGCGTCTGGAGCACGACGCGCTCGCCGTCCTTCAGTGCGAGGAAGCGGTAGCCGTCGAACTTGAACTCGAACACCCAGTCCGGGTGATCGAAGACGCGCGTCGCTCGCTCCGCGAGCATCGGCGCGCGGTCCGTGATGCGAACCGTGCGCTGCGGTGCATCGAGCGCCTCGAGCTCCGCCTGCAGATCTTCATCGCGCGTAACACCGTTGCGGAGCTCTTCGAGCGTGAGCCCGGAGAGCACCGACGATTCGTCGAAGTCGCCCGCGTCGGGACGCATCAGCGCGTCCCGCTCCTTGATCAGCAGCCAGTCCTTCTCGCTGCGCTTCGTCTTCACGAGGGTCCAGCGGCCGAGCAGCTTGTGGCCACGCAGCTCGAAGAGCAGCTTGCCCTTCTCGAAGCCCTCGTGCGGATCCTCGATCGGCACCCAGACGCCGCGATCCCATACGATCATCTCGCCGGCGCCGTAGTTGCCCTTCGGGATCACGCCCTCGAAGTCGGCGTACGCCAGCGGGTGGTCCTCCGTCTGGAACGCGCCACGCTTGTTCGCCTGGTCGTAGGAAGGCCCCTTCGGCACGGCCCAGGACTTGAGCACGCCGTCCAGCTCGAGGCGCAGGTCGTAGTGCAGGTTGCGCGCGGCGTGCTTCTGCACGACGAACCGGAGCACACCGCCGCCCAGCGGTTCGCCGCCGAAAGGCTCCGGGGTGCTGCCGGGGTCGCGCTTCTCCCGGTACTCCGCGAGTGGGTCACGTGCCATGGCCACGAAAGGGCGCTGAACAGCCCGGTGCGGTCAAGTGGCAGGAAGCATGCAGCTCGTTCGTCACATAACCACAAAGCCCTTGCCCTGATCGGGTTTCCCGTACAATCATGGCCACCCTATGAGCGCACGAGCGATCGGATCCGCGACCATCTCCTTCGGCCTGGTCTCCGTCCCGGTGAAGCTGTACTCGTCGGGCGACTCGACCGCCGCGATCAGCTTCAACTGGATCCACAAGGATTGTGGCTCCCGACTGAAGCAGCAGTACATCTGCGCCCGCGAGGGGGTCGTCGTCGAGAAGGACGAGATGGTGAAGGGCTACGAGTTCGCCAAGGACCAGTACGTTCTCTTCACCCCGGAGGAGCTGAAGGCACTGGACCAGAAGGCGGACAACACGATCGAGATCGTGGAGTTCGTGCCCGCCGACCAGGTCGAGAAGACGTACATCGACAAGGTGGTCTACCTTGGCCCGGAGAAGGGCGGCGACCGTGCGTACCGGCTGCTGTCCGCCGCAATGCGCGAGACGGGGCTCTCGGCGCTCGGTCGCTACGCGGCGCGGGGCAAGCAGTACCTCGTGCTGCTCTCGCCCATGCGCGACGGCATCATCATGGAGCAGCTTCGCTACGCCCACGAGGTCCGCTCGTTCGAGGACGTGCCGATCGGCGAGGCGGAGGTGAAGGAGCAGGAGCTGAAGCTCGCCATCCAGCTCATCGACCAGATCCGCACGGACCGGTTCGAGCCGGAGAAGTACAAGGACGAGGTGCGCGAGCGTCAGCTCGAGCTGATCCAGGCGAAGATCCAGGGCGAGGACATCACGGCCGCGCCGGTCGAGGCGCCGCAGGCGCAGATCATCGACCTGATGGCCGCGCTGAAGGCGTCGCTCGCGAAGCAGGGCGTCGCCGAGGACGAGGAGGGCCGCAAGCCGGCCCGTGCGGCGAAGACGGCAAAGAAGGCGGCGAAGCGCAAGGCGAGCGGCGGCTGAGGTCGCGATGTGGTACAGCACCCGGGACGTCGCCAGGCTCCTGGGCCTCTCGGAATCGCAGGTCCGGTCGTATGTGCGCGCGGGGTTGATCGAAGTCGAGCGCGGCCCGCGCAACGCCTACCGTTTCACCTTCCAGGATCTGGTGCTCCTCCGCGCGGCGCGCGGCCTGGTCCAGGCGCGTGTGCCACACCTGCGTGTGCTGCGCGCCCTGCGACGTCTCAAGGCACAGCTCCCGCCCGATCGCAACCTCGCCGCGCTGCGCATCCGCGTGGATGGCGACGATGTCATCGTCAGCGACGGCGACACCGCGTGGAACCCTGTCTCCGGCCAGCTCCATCTCGAGTTCGAGGTCTCGGAGCTCAACGCCGGGATCGCGCCGCTGCACGCCTCCGTCCGACCCGCCGCGCCGGCGATCACCGCAGATGACTGGTTCGAGCGAGGCGTCGAGCTGGAGCTGATCTCGGCGGAGGACGCGGTCACCGCGTACGAGCGCGCGCTCGAGCTGGACCCGCGCCATGCCGATGCGCACGTGAACCTGGGGCGGCTGCTGCATGAAGCGCGGCGGCTCGCGCAGGCGGAGCTGCACTACAGGGCTGCGCTCGCGACGGGGCCGCATGCAACGGCGGCATACAATCTGGGAATCGTGCTTGAGGACCGGCAGCGGCCGAAGGAAGCGGTGAGTGCGTACCTGCGTGCGCTCGACGCGGACCCGCGCATGGCCGATGCGCACTACAACCTGTCCCGCCTCTACGAGCAGCTGGGCGACGAGGCCGCCGCCGTGCGCCACCTGCGCGCCTACCGCTCGCTCACGCAGGGCACCGGTCGCGCCTGAGCAGGCGCGACCCTACTTCCGCAGCGAGCCCACCGCGCCGGGCTCGATCGGCAGCGTGTCCAGCGTGTCCATGAAGGCTGTCACGATCTCCGGATCGAACTGACGGCCGCTCTGCGCGCGGATCTCCTCGAGCGTTTCCTCGAGCGTCCAGGCAAGCTTGTACGGTCGCGCGTGCATCAATGCGTCGAACGTGTCGACGAGCGCAACGATGCGGCCGCTCATCGGGATGTCGGCACCGCGCGTTCCATTGTAGCCGAGACCGTCCCAGCGCTCGTGGTGCGTGAGCGCGATTTCCTCTGCGATCTGCAGCAGCGGCACGACGCTGCCGCCGAGGATGCGCGCGCCGATCGTCGTGTGCGTCTTGATCAGCGAGAATTCCTCGGGGGTGAGCCGGCCCGGCTTGAGCAGCACGGAGTCCGGAACGCCGATCTTGCCGACGTCGTGCAGTGGCGCTGCGCGCCGCATCAGGTCGACCTGCTCGTCGTTCCACCCCAGCACACGCGAGAGCGCCGCCGCGAGCTCGCCGACGCGGCGGATGTGATCGCCGGTCGCGTCATCGCGATACTCGGCTGCCTTGGCGAGCCGGTCGAGCGTGTCGATGCGTGCCTGGTCGAGCTCGGCGGTGCGGATGCGCACGCGCTCCTCGAGCTGCACGTTGTGCTCCAGCACCTGCTGCTGGAGCGCACGGATCGTGAGCAGGTTGCGGATGCGCAGCAGCGCCTCGAGCTGGTCGAACGGCTTGGCGAGAAAGTCCGAGGCGCCCTGCTCGAGTGCGCGCAGCTTCGTCTCCGGGAGGATGTCGGCGGTGAGCACGAGGACCGGCAGGTACGCTGCGGGCGACGTCGTGCGCTCGCGGATCTGCTGCAGTACCTCGAACCCGTTGAGACCGGGCATGTGCAGGTCGAGCAGCACGATGTCGGGCTGCCACGTGTCCAGCAGCTCCATCACGCCCTCCGGCTGTGACGTGCCGAGGATCTCCTCGTAGCCTGCCCGTCGGAGGATCCGCTCGAGCAGCCTGAGGTTCATCTCCTGGTCGTCGACAGCCAGGATCCTGCGCTTTGTTACGTCGATCTCGCTCACTGCCTCACTCCCGCGCGCTCAGCTGCAGCGCGTCATGGATGGTCGCGACGAAGCCCGCAATGTCCAGCGGCTTGGTGAGGTACGCAAACACGCCCTCACGAACGAGCCGTTCGATGCGCGATGGTGTGGCGTCCGCGCTCAGGACGACGACCGGGATGTCGCGCGTCAATGGATCCTCGCGCAACCGCTGCAACACGACTTCGCCGTCGATCTCTGGCAGGTGGAGATCGAGGAGAATCAGGTCCGGCTGGACCGTGCGCGCATGCTCGAGCCCGCTCAGCCCGTCAGCCGCGCCGATGAAACGGAAGCGATCGCCCTGCAGCGCGAGGATGCGTCGCACCAGCTGCAGGTTCGCCTCGTTGTCCTCGATGTACAGCACCGTGCGCGCGTCCGGATTCAGGTCCGCGCGCGCGCGCGGATCCACGAACTGCTCGTCGTTCGCCAGGACACCGACCGGCGCCGACACCCGCGTCAGCTCCGTCCAGAACGTGGAGCCGACACCGGGCAGCGAGTGCACCTCGATGCGGCCACCCATCGCCTCGACGAGTGCCTTGCTGACGACGAGTCCGAGCCCGACGCCCTCGACACCCATCTCGTCCGCGCCGAGCCGCTGGAACGGCTCGAACAGGTGCGCCTGCTTGGCCGGGTCGATCCCGATCCCCGTGTCCCGGACTCCGATACGTACAACGTCGTTGCTCGGCTCCGCAATGAAATCGACGTGGCCGCCGTCGCGGTTGTACTTGATCGCATTGGAGCCGAGGTTCACGAGCACCTGCCGCAGTCGCTGCCGGTCCGCCCGGACCCACAGGTTGCGCGTGACATTGACCTCGAGCGTGATCGTGCGCGGCTTGGCCGCATGACTCAGGAACGAGCACACCTCGTCGACCACGTCCCAGACACGCACCGTCTCGATCGACAGAGAGAGCGTGCCGCTCTCGATCCGCGAGATGTCCAGGATCTCGTTGATCAGTGCGAGGAGGTGCTTCCCGCCACGCAGGATGTGATCGACGCTGTCCGCGGCCTCCGGATCGAGGTCCTCCTGCGCGAGGAGCTGGCCGTAGCCCAGGATCGCGTGCAGCGGCGTGCGCAGCTCGTGCGAGACACGCGAGAGGAACTCGTTCTTCGCCCGGTTCGCACGGTCCGCCTCGCTCAGCGCGCTCGCGAGCCGCCGCTCCGTCTCCTTCGCTGCAGTCACGTCGCGTGTGACGCCCACGATGCCGCTGATCCGTCCATCCGCCTCGCGCAGCGGCGCGACCGACGTCTGGTACTGGATCGGCGGCCGGCCTCCGCGGTTCAGCGTCCAGTCGTAGATCGCGGGCAGGCCGGCGAGCGCGCGGCGGTTCGCCTCCTCGTGTACGACGGCGTCATCGCCGAACAGGTCACGTGGCGTTTTCCCGATCAGCTCGGAGGCATCGATGTCGAGCCGTCCGTAGATCTCCGTCAGGCGCCCCTCGCGGTCGAGCGCGAACACCATGTCCTCGAGCGAGCTCGTCAGACTCAACAGTCGCTGTTGGGCCATCCGCAGCTCGCGCTCGGTCCGCTCGCGCCGCCGCACATCGCGGAACAGCACGATCAGCATCACCGAGAAGAACAGCACCGCCGCAAGGCTCGCGATCAACATGACTCGCGGCGTGACCAGCACATCTCCGCGCCGTGAGTCGGACTGCGCGAGCAGCGTCTGGTGCGACGTCATCATCGCGTCCAGGTCATCGCGGATGCGGGTAATCAGGTCGTACGAGCGCGTGATCCCCGCGATCGCGGTAGGGTGCCCGGGTCCGGCAAGGATCAGCGCATCCTGCAGCCACGTAAGCGAGTCGTACGCGGCCGCAACATCCGCCAGCATCTCCAGCGCGCCCGGCGAGTCGCTCTCCATCTGACGGAGCCGCGCAAGCGCGCCCGGCGCCCGCACGCGTCCCGCGTACAGCCGCTGCAGGTACTCCGGCTTGCCCGTCAGCAGGTAGCCGCGAACCGCCGTTTCAGTCTGTTCGACGCCCGTCGCCAGCCGCTGCAGCTGTACCAGCACACGCTGGGTTTCCGCGGCCTCGCTGCTCGCGCTCTCTACACGACGGGCATGCGCGAACGAGATCACGACCAGCAGTACGAGCACTGCGAGAACAACGGCGAGTGCGGCGGCAAGACGCCGACCCCGCGAGAGCATCATCGACTAGCAGGTAGGGTGGGCATGGCACGTCGATGTCGACGTCGCCTCAATCTACGATAGAGGCGCGCCGCCGCCAGTGAGGCGTCAGCGCCGGTCCTGGAAATGCTGCTCCAACTCGTCGAGGGTCCGCGGCCAATCCTCCCGGAGAAGTCGCGAAAAGGCCCGGTCCGCCAACAGCTTACCGCCAGTCTGGCAGGTCGGGCAGTAATTCGTCTCGTTGTCCGCGTACTTGATCCGCTGGATCGGGGTTCCGCACCGCGGGCAGGGCTGGCCGTAGCGGCCGTGAACCGCCATCCGCGGGTGGAACGCCGTGACCTTCGCAGGGAAATCCGCACCTGCCTCTTCGATGAGGAGGTCGGCCCACCGGCTGAGCGAAGAGCGGGTGACCTCGTACAGCCGCTGGATCTCGGCGTCGTCGAGCCGGGACGTGAGGCGGGCCGGGGAGAGCTGCGCCTCGTGGAGGATCTCGTCCGAGTGCGCGTTCCCGATGCCGCTCAGGATCCGCGGGTCCGTGAGGGCCCGCTTCAGAGTGCGGTTCTCACGACGGAGCGCCGTCGCGAATTCGGGCAACGTCGCCTGCAACGGGTCGATCCCGCCCCGATCGAACTGCGCGAGCGCGTCACGACCGCGCACGATGTGGAGCTGCGCACGCTTCTTCGTACCGGCTTCCGTGAGCAGGAGGGTGCCGCTCTCGAAGTCGAACGCAGCGTGCCCGAGCCGTCGCGGGATCGGTGCACCGTGCGGTCGCCACTGCAGTCGTCCCGCGATCATCAGGTGAATCACGGCGAACAGCTCGCTCTCGAACGCGAGAACGATGCGCTTGCCGATGCGCTCCAGGCCGATCAGCCGCCGACCCGCCAGCTCCGAGGGTGGAGGCTCGACGCTGCGCAGCAGTGATGGGGATGCGATCCGAAGCCGCTCCAGCCGCTGGTCCAGGATGCGCGCCTCGAGGGCATGGAGGTAAAGCACGACTTCGGGGTATTCGGGCATCGACGCGTTCGGTTCACGGCTGATTGGTTGCGGCCACGTACAGTCCCGGCGTGCTGACGAGCCGCCGCCCGGGTGTCGGATCCCGCAGTCCACACATAGAGTACCCCATGCTCATGCGACGATTCCAACGTGCTCTGCTGCTCGCCCTCGCGCTCATCGCGGGCGCGCCGCCGGTGCTCGCGCAGGAGACCGAGGCCGAGGGCGCCGCTGCGCTCGGCCTTGCCCTGCGCCGTCTCGGCACTACCACGCGCGTGCTGATGATCGCCGCGCACCCCGACGACGAAAACACCGCAGTGCTGAGCGCGCTCGCGCTGGGTGCGGGCGCGGACGTCGGCTACCTGTCTCTCACACGCGGCGAAGGCGGCCAGAACCTGATCGGTCCGGAGCTGCAGGAAGGTCTGGGTCTCATCCGGAGCGGCGAGCTGCTGGCGGCCCGCCGGCTCGATGGCGCACAGCAGTTCTTCACGCGCGCCTACGACTACGGCTTCTCGAAGAGCGCGGACGAGGCGTTCTCGCACTGGCCACGCGACAGCGTGCTGGCCGATGTGGTCGGCGTAATCCGCCGCTTCCGGCCGGACATCATCATCTCGGTCTTCAGTGGAACGCCGCGCGACGGGCACGGCCAGCACCAGGCGGCGGGCATCCTCGCGCGCGAGGGGTTCGAGGCGGCAGCCGACCCGGCGCGCTTCCCGCACCTCGGTCCGGCGCACCAGGCACGCGCCCTATACCAGTCCCTCTGGCGACCGACCGGCAGCGAGCGGCTGCATCTGCCGACCGGCAGCTACGACCCGCTGCTCGGCCGCTCCCACTACCAGATTGCGATGGCGAGCCGGAGCCGGCACCGCTCGCAGGACATGGGTCAGGCCGAGCCACTCGGTCCGCAGACGGCCGCGTTCGCACTGATGGCGCGGGCTGACGGGCACACAACCACCGGTGACGCGGCATCATCGCTCCTCGCCGGCGTCGACACGACCGTCGCACAGCTCGCTGCGCGGCTCCCGGGCACGACAGCAACGCTCACCGAGTACCAGCGCGCCGTGGAGCGGGCTCGCGCCTCGTTCAACCCGCTCTCACCGGAGACGCTGCTGCCGCTGCTGGCGCAGGCGGGCGCGGCGCTGCAGCAGTCGATTGCGACGCTCCCCGCGGAAGCCGACCGCGGGCGCATTCTGCTCGAGGCCGAGCGCAATGACCTGCAGACGGCAATCCGCCATGCCGCCGGCCTCGTGGTCGATGCGACCGCGGATGCGCCGCGCGTCGTGCCCGGCGAAACCGTCCGGTTGACACTGACGGCCTGGAACGGCGGGACGCAGCCGATCACGCTCGAATCGCTGGAGCCCGTGCTGCCGGAGGGTTGGCAGGCACATCCGGCCGAGCCGGTGACGGACGCCGGCACTAACGGCTCGCAGCCCACTGCACCCGTACGTCTCGGGCCGGACGACGTCGTGCACCGCACGTTCGTCGTCCGGGTTCCACTCGATGCAGATCCCGACCAGCCGTATTTCCTGCGGGCGCCGCGCGCCGGCGACCTCTACACCTGGCCCGACGACGCACAGCTCAGGGGGCTGCCGTTCGAGCCGCCGACCCTGCGCGCCCGGGTGCGCACGGCCATCGAGGGCGTGCACGTCAGTCACATCCGGGAAGTCGAGCACGTCGCCGTCGACAAGGCGCTCGGTGAGGTCCGCTCACCTGTCCTCGTCGTGCCCGCGGTATCGGTCGACATCACACCCGGCGTGCTCGTCGTGCCCGCGGCGTCTAACGGCACGCGCACGCTCACGGTGACGCTGCGCTCGGCCGCGCGCGACACGATCCACGGCGACCTCCACATTTCCAGCGATGGCTGGCGCGCCACACCCGTGACGCAGGAGGTCGTGCTGCCGCCGGGCGGTACGCGCAGGGTCAGCGTCGAAGTCGCGCCTCTTGGCGATGCCGACGGTGGCAGCGTCACGCTTGCGGCGCAGCTCACTGCCCGGGATGGCCGCACGTGGCAGCGCGGCTACGACATCATTGCATACCCGCACATCCGGCCGCGCCCGCTCTACCGGGATGCGACCGCAACATTGCGGGTCGCCGACATCGAGATCGCACCCGAGCTCCTCGTCGGCTACATCGAGGGTGCGGGCGACGGCGGTGTGGATGCGCTGCGGCAGATGGGAGCGCGGGTGGAGCTGCTCGACAGCGCCGCACTCGCGTCGCGCGACCTGTCCCGCTACGACGCTATCGTCGCCGGCATCCGCGCGTACGAGGTGCGCACCGATCTCATCCGCCACAACGATCGCCTCCTCGCCTACACACGCAACGGCGGCACCTTCGTCGTGCAGTACAACAAGTACGAGATCGTCGAGGGCCGCTTCACGCCCTACCCGATGACGATGGCGCAGCCGCACGGCCGCGTTACCGACGAAGCTGCACCCGTCGAGCTGCTCGAGCCGGAGCACCCCGCGCTCTCGTGGCCGAACCGGATCACGCAGCGCGACTTCGAGGGATGGGTGCACGAGCGCGGCCTGTACTTCGCCGATACGTGGGACGATGCGTGGACGCCGCTGCTCGCGATGGGCGATCCCGGCGAGGCTCCGCTGCGGGGCTCGCTGCTCGTTGCACCGTACGGCAGCGGCCACTACGTATACACGGGCCTGGCCTTCTTCCGGCAGCTCCCCGAGGGGGTGCCTGGCGCCTATCGGCTGTTCGCCAACCTGGTATCCCTCGGAAAGCACGAGCGCTGACCGTACGGCTCCTGTTACGACAGCCCGGTTCCGTGTCCAGATCGGAGCCGGGCTGTCGCCATGGAAGGGTGTTCGAGGTGGATGCGCAGATCACCGCGACTGCGTCCGCCGACCCGCCATGGAGGGAGTCATGCGAATACGATTCAACGCGCTGTGAATGGCGGCGCCCCTGCTCCTCGACATCGGCATTGCCCGCTTCAGTGCAGACGGTATCCTGGACACGAGCTTCGGCACCGGCGGTATCGTGCGGGTCGTGACGCCGGACGTGGAGTGGATGATCGACCTGGCCGTCGACGCAGCCGACCGCATCCTCGTGTCGGGCAACCACGGGCTGGACGGGTTCGTCGCCCGCTACAATCCGGATGGTTCGCAGGACGCCGGCTTCGACGCTTCCGGTGTGGGCAGTGTCCTCGTGCATGCGAACGGTATCGCGCTGGATGACGCCGGCCGCATCCTGGTCGTCGGCGAGGCAAACGACGATCTCGGTGTAGTGCGCCTGCTCGCTGACGGTTCGATCGACACCACCTTCGGCCCGAACGGTGACGGCCTCGTCACCGCCGACTTCTACGGCGACCGGGATGAGGCAAGCGACGTCGTAATCCAGCCGGATGGTCGCATCATCGCGGGAGGCGTCGCCCGGAACGGATTCACACGAACGGTCGGGCTGGCCCGCGTGCTGCCATGAGCTGATGGCACGGGCCGGGCGGAGGGTTCTTCACCGCAGGGGCGCAGAGGACGCGGAGACCCGCATGAGCTGAAGATACACATGCAGGAACGACGCGCGGCGATCGATGCCGCGCGTCTTTCCTGTTATGGAAGACCCTCAGCAGTTGTCGGCGTCTTCCGCGCTCCCTGCGGAACGACAAACAAACAGCCGTCAGTCGCGCCGCGCCGCCATCATCGAGTCACGGCGCGCCTTGAACTCGGTTCCTTCCTTCCACTCGGGTATCACGCTGTCGTTGGCCACCGCAACACCCAGACGGAACAGCATCCGCAGGTCCTCGACCGCGCCGGACAGATCCCAGTCCGGCTTGATCTCGTCGCTCGGCTTGTGGTAGTCGTTCGCCGTGTACTCCTCGCGCTTCTGCTCGCCGTACGACGGGTCACGGCCGATGTAGCTGGTGCCCGCGTCCAGGTACAGCGCGGGGACACCCTGCTTCGCAAATTCGAAGTGGTCGGACCGATAGTAGAAGCCCTTCTCGGGCTCCGGGTCGTCCGCGAGTATGCGCTGGTCGCCGACCACCTCGGCGAGCTTGTCCTCGAGCGTCGAGTTGCCGCGACCGACGATGACGACATCCTCGGTGCGACCCCACTGGTTCAGCCCGTCGATGTTGATGTTCGCAACCGTGTGCGTCAGCGGGTACAGCGGGTTCTCCGCGTAGTACTTCGCACCGAGCAGCCCCTGCTCCTCCGCGGTCACCGCGAGGAACAGGATGGAGCGACGCGGCGCCGTCGGCAGTGCATTGAACGCCTTCGCGATCTCGACCATCCCGGCAGTGCCGCTCGCATTGTCGAGTGCGCCATTGTAGATCTGGTCGCCTTCCGCCGACGTGTCGCGGCCGAGATGGTCCCAGTGCGCCGTGTAGATCACGTACTCGTCACGCAGGTCGGGGTCGGAACCCTCGAGGCGGCCGACGACGTTGCGCGACTGCACCTCGCGGATCGTGTTGCGCAGCCGGAACGAAGCGGTCCCGGATAGATCGACGGGGCGGAACTCCTTCGTGCGCGCCTGCTCCTTGAGCGCGTCGAAGTCCTGGCCCGCGGTCGCAAACAGCTCACGCGCCTTCGGCTCGGTGATCCACGCCTCGATGCGGACCCGGTTCGGATCGGCGTTCGGGCTGCGGATGTCGAAGTTCTCGCGGCCCCAGCTTCCGCTCACGACCTCCCACGGATAGCCGGCGGGACCCGTCTCGTGCACGATGATCGCGCCGGCCGCCCCCTTCTCGGACGCGATCTCATACTTGTACGTCCAGCGGCCGTAGTACGTCATCGCCTCGCCGCGGAACATGTTCGGATCGAGACCGTCGCCTGCCGGGACCGGCGGGTCGTTGATCAGCATCACGATCGTCTTGCCCCGGACGTCGACGTCCTTGTAGTCGTCCCAGCCATACTCCGGCGCAACGACGCCGTATCCGACGAACACGAGGTCCGAGTTGTCGACCGTGACCTCGGGCTGGAAGTGGCGCGAGACCGCGACGTAGTCGGCCGGGAAGGAGAGGCTGATCTGCCGGCCGCGGACATTCAGCCGGGCCTCCGGCTGCGCGGTGAACCCGACGAGCGGCACGGCCTGGACCCAGGTGCCGTCAGGATTTCCGGGGCGCAGCCCGGCCGCGGCGAACACACGCTCCAGGTACGCGACCGTCCTGTCCTCGCCGGGAGTGCCTGGTGCACGCCCCTCCATGGAGTCGTGCGAGAGCGCCGCGATACCCGACAGCAGGCCGTCCGACGTGATGGCATCGGCGGCGCGACGGACGGCCGCCGTGTCCGGACCGGGGCCGGTCCGCCCGGGATTGTGCTCGATCGTGCACGCGGCCAGCACCAACGCCGCCGCGGTCGCCAGGAGTCGCGAGAAGGTCTTCATCGGTGCACGTCCATGGTGGAATCGGTCGATGGGATGGGTCCCTATAGTCGACCCGGGACGCAGGTGCGTCAAATCGGGACGCTCCCGCGGCCGTCGGCCGGTCACCTGCCCGAAACGGGGTCGCTGTGTCCCACGGCGATTCTCCTGTCGCTGGCGTCGCCGCCCACGGAAACCGTGACGGCAGCGTCGTCGTATAGCCTGCCCGTTCGTCTCTTCATGTCTCTCCGGGGTAGTACGGCCCCGGACACGACCCGGTGACTCAGACCGGCGGCCATTGCATGGCACTGCCGGCTTCCGCGATTGTTCAGGAATGCCCATGGACCCCGCCCCAGCGCACACGGCACGCGACGCCGCGTCGTCGACCCTCGAAAACGAAACGATCCCAGACGACGACGGCGCGGCCGAAGCCGCCGCCGGCCGCGGCGGTGCGACCGGCTCGAGCGGCGACCTGGCTGCGGCCGCCGCCCGCGGCGAGCAGCTCGCGGCCTCTGACGCCGGCGAGGCCGGCTCCGAGCCGGCTGTTCCGCCGCCGAGGAGGTCACGCTTCGATCGCTCGATCGTCGAGGGGCCACTCTCGCCGGCAGTCTGGAAGCTGGCCTGGCCGACGATCGTCAACAACCTCATCGGCGGGCTGCAGGGCATGGTCGATCATGCCATGGTCGGTCACTACGTCGGGTACCAGGGCAACGCCGCGATCGGCGTGAGCTGGCAGGTCTTCCTCGTCGTCATCGTCTTCATCACGTCGCTGTTCACGGGCATGAGCGTGCTCGTCGCGCGCTTCGCCGGCGCGGACGACCAGACGCTGGTCAACCGGACGGTCTACCAGGCGTTCCTGACCGCGCTGGTCATCTCGTTCGGCATCATGGCGCCGCTCGGCTATGTGCTCACACCGGCACTGCTCGACATCGTCAACGCGGCCCCGGCAGTGCAGGCCGAAGCGATGCCGTACCTGCGCATCATGTTCATCTTCAGCTGGGGGCTCCTGCTCTTCTTCATGCTGGGCGGCGCCCTTCGCTCGGCGGGTGACGCGCGCACGCCGCTGCGACTCGGCGTACTCGTCACGGTGCTGAACATCGTGCTGAACGTGATCCTGATTCGCGGCCTCGGCCCGATCCCGGCATTCGGCACGACCGG
>Ga0079223_10001126_pt1 | contig 15439 bp, 17 predicted proteins | sample Stecom2011_FD_75072 | JGI IMG/M metagenome (GOLD analysis project Ga0079223, IMG submission 75072) | Agricultural soil microbial communities from Utah to study Nitrogen management - Steer compost 2011 | ecosystem: Environmental > Terrestrial > Soil > Agricultural land | place: USA: Utah... | reverse complement strand
GCGCGCCATTTCCTACATTTCCTACATTGTACATTCCTGAGACATAGGTAACGGATTGTTCCTAAGACATGGGTTACACCTTCTCCGGGGCGAAGGGATGGGGTTCAGTTCGGCACGATCCGCGTAACGCTTTAGTGGCATTATTTTCTTCACCTCCTTCTGCTGAATCCAAGTTTTCGGGGCGATGTTTGCGGTTCATCTACTTGAATATGTTTTCGTTGCCGCCATATCTACAGTAGATCCATTTAACGCGTAGCGGTCTTTTTTTGCGGTCCTCGCAGGTCGCTGCGCAACGTTCAGTTCACAGCTGAAGAGCATCCTTCGACTCTGCCGATGTAGCGGAGGCGATAGAACGACTGCCTGCCGAATTGTCGGCGGTCCCGGATGTTCGCCGCACCCTCGCATATCAGCTTGCACTTTTTGTGCTTCTCTGCGGTGTGCGCCGGATGCGCCAAATACAATCAGCGGCCATGGGGCCGTATTCAGAAAAGGAATAAGCAATGATCATGAAGGCTTTAAGTACATCGCGCCAGACCTCTCCGCCGAGCGCTACTGATCCGGCAGCGCATCTCTTTGCCGTGGGACAGGAAGTTCGGTTGAAACCCGGCGCCGTCCGGTGGTTTCAAACCGCAGGCACCTATCGCGTTACCCGTATGCTCCCGCAGAGCGGATCCATGCAGCAGTATCGCATTCGCAGCGACGAGGAACCGCATGAACGTGTGGTGACGCAGGATCAGCTCGAAGCTGTGGACAACCGTGCGGCGGGCGAGGAGGCCACTCTTATCGAAAGAACCTTCGGCCAAGGCTGAAGCGCCTTGTCTCTCACCGCTTCAAGAAAGGAGTTGGTATGGAAACAGTCAGCAGTCCTGCCGAGCTTAAAAAGTACAAGCTTGCCCTTGGCCGCTGGGAGAGCGAGGGAGGAGCGCCTGCCCCGAACTTGCCGCACGAAGCTGCGCGAAACAGGGACGATCGCCGCGCTTTTGTGGTCCGGCAACCTCAGACCCAAAGTAGCACCAGCGGCAGCCGATGATCAGGCGGCCCTCATGCCTATGAAGAAGAGGGCGCGTTTTTTGCGTGGTGAGGAAGCCCGTCACCGAGCCTGAGCCAGGGCTGCATCTCGGAAACCCAGACGTGCTCCACCGGCTGAAAGCGGTGTGGTTCGTCGAGCGTGGCGAGTGTAAGACCGATTACGCCTTGGCTTATTCGCTCCGAGAACATGGTGGAGCCGCAGCGCGTGCAGAAGCCGCGTCGTACTTCGTCGGACGAGTTGTACCAGCCGACCGGCCCTGCTAAGAGCAGGCCCTCCCGTGGCACCAGGACCCGCGCATAGACTGCGGCGCCCGACGCTTTCTGGCACGTGCGGCAGTGGCAGGCCCGGACGTTGATCGCCGTCGCCTCAGTAGTGTAACGACAGGCGCCACACAAACATCCTCCGCTGGTTACCGCTGTCATCCTCTCCCTGCCTTCCGGTGTGATGTCGCGGGGAACGATTTGTCGCCCCGGTAGGGGGCTACTTTAACCCGCGCGCCGTCGTCATGCTCACCTGAAGCACCAGATGGCCTTCCTCCGCGAACCCTCCCCACCTCTCGCAGACCTCGCCCTCCAACGCGGCACGGCTGGCCTCACCGATCTTGGCGGCCGCTTCGGCAAGAGGTGTGCTGTGAATGTATTGCCAGAGGAAATCGGCGGGCGCGGGGAGGCGAAGGCTGTTGGACCTTGCTTTGACCTCGACGTTCCGAAAGCCGGCGCCGCGCATCATTTCGGCGAGTTCCTTGACATCATGCAGCGAGAACACGAGGTTGACGAATGAGCCCGCTCGCGTGCCGAGGTGGCGGCTCAAGGCCTCGGCCATAACGGCGAACAGGGGCGGCCGGGGTCCAGGTACGCTGAGGATGGCCCTCCCGTCCGCTCGTAGAACGCGTTGTACTTCGCGCAGGGCGGCGAGCCTGTTGGGGAAGAACTGAAGGCCCATCTGGCAGAAAACGACATCGAACGCACCGTCCGGGAAGGGCATGGCTTCGGCGCTCGCCGCCTCCCAGTCGATCGGCAGTTCTGCCGGGCCAGGCGAACGGGCTACTGCCAGCATCCCCGGGTTTATGTCCAGGCCGGTCACAGAGCCCCCGGTACCAACGCGCTCCGCGGCCTGGCGCGCCACCACTCCCGTACCGCAGGCGATATCGAGCACGCGCTCCCCCTGCTGAAGATCCGCGTAGGCGATAAGGTCGCGTGCGAGGGGCGCCCCAATGGCCGGCACAAAGAACCGCTGGTAGTTCTCGGCAATGTTTCCGTGGTAGCTTTCGCCGTGGTCCTGATGCGGGGTCATCCTGGTCCCTCCTCTTCGTGGGGACACCGCGCAATAAAGCAGGCTGCTTCAATCAGGTTAGCAAGTAGCTTCTTTCTTCAAGCACTGCTGCTCGTAATTTCCGCCTACAATCGTAGCCTGCGCTCGATCTGCTGCACCATCTCCTGGAGCGGCACGGCAATGTCTGCCTCGATCACCGGCTCCTCCGATGTCGGCGGTTCCAGAGCAACAAATTGGCTGTCCAGGAGGCCGGGCGGCATGAAGTGGCCGGTGCGGGCGGTCAGACGCTGCGCGATCAGCGATTTCTCGCCCTTGAGGTAGAGGAAATGCACCTCGGGGCGGCCGGCGCGCAGGAAATCGCGGTAGCGGCCGGCAAGGGCAGAGCAGGTGATCAGGCCGCTCCGCCCTGTATTACGCCAAGCGTCCATCTGCTCGGCGATCTTCTGCAGCCAAGGCCAGCGGTCGGCGTCAGTTAGCGGCGTGCCGGAGTGCATCTTTGCGACATTCACGGCCGGGTGCAGTTCGTCGCCTTCTTTGAAGGACCAGCCGAGGCGTTGCGCAAGCAACTGGCCGACAGTGCTCTTCCCGCAGCCGGAAACCCCCATCACCACGAGAATCATGGGCGCTTCTTCGCAGCTTCGACCGGTTACTGCCGCGCTATCGCTCTTGCGATCACCGGGCATGGGTGCGGGCCTGAGCTCCTGTGGTTTACTTTCCAGAGGTCGGCTCGACATGGCCGCCGAATTGATAGCGCATGGCGGAGAGCAGGCGTTCCGCGAAGGTATGCTCTTGGCGCGAGCGGAAGCGCGTATAGAGCGCCGATGTCAGCACCTCGAGAGGCACTTCCTGCTCGATTGCCGCCTCGACAGTCCAGCGGCCTTCGCCGGAATCCGACACGACGCCGGAGAAGCCCGAAAGCGCCGCATCTTCTGCAAGCGCGGCCGCGCTGAGATCGAGCAGCCAGGAGGAAACGACACTGCCGCGCCGCCAGACCTCGGCGATATCGGCGACATCCAGGTCGTAGCGCGTCTCCGGTGGCACCACCTCTGATGCTCGCGATTTCAGAAGATCGAAGCCCTCAGCGTAGGCCTGCATCAGCCCGTATTCGATCCCGTTGTGCACCATCTTCACGAAGTGACCGGCGCCAACCGGGCCGGCATGGATATAGCCCTGTTCGACTCGCGGATCGCGGCCGCCGCGTCCAGGAGTCGGTGTTATGCTGCCGCGCCCCGGCGCGAGGGCGCTGAAGATAGGATCCAGGCGATCCACCGGCTCCTTGTCTCCGCCGATCATGAGGCAGTAGCCGCGTTCCAAACCCCAGACCCCTCCGGAAGTACCGACGTCGACATAGTGAATGCCCTGCGGCTTCAGCGCCGCGGCGCGGCGGACGTCGTCTTTGAAGAAGGTATTTCCACCGTCAAGGATGATGTCGTCGGCCGTCAGGAGCTTGCTCAGGGCGTCGATCGTCTGTTCGGTCGGTTCCCCGGCCGGCAGCATGACCCAGACTGCTCGAGGCGCTTCCAGGCGTGCGACGAGGTCTTCCAGGCTCCCTGCACCCTCGGCTCCCTCGTCCGCGAGCTGTTGTACGACGCTGCTGTCGACGTCATAGACGATGCAGGAATGGCCGGCCGCGCCGAGCCGGCGGGCAATATTGGCGCCCATGCGCCCCAAGCCGACGATACCGAGCTGCATCTACTCCTCCGATCAAACTGATTTGGCTCTAGGCAATGATGCCAGCGGCGCCCGGCTTCTGCGCTTGCCTAGAGGTTTTACCCTGCAGGCGGCGCCCCGGCCACCGGGCGGACCTGCTCCGGCAACCAGGTGGCCAGTTCCGGAATGCCGATGAGCAGGAAGATCATGGCAAACATGATAAGGAACATCGGGAGCGCGGCGCGGGAAATGTAGCTCATCGAATGGCCGGTCATGCCCTGGAGCACGAAAAGGTTGAACCCGATGGGCGGGGTGATCTGCGCCATTTCGACAATGACGACAACGAAGATGCCGAACCAGATCAGGTCGATGCCGGCCTGGCGGATCATTGGCTCCACAATGGCCATAGTCAGCACGACGATCGAAATACCGTCGAGGAAACAGCCAAGCACGATGTAGAAAACCATCAGCATCATGATCAGCTGGAACTGGCTCAGCTCGAGCGCGGCGATGGAGGTGGCTAGGGCGCGGGGCAGGCCGGTGAAGCCCATGGCCATGGTCAGGAAGGCCGCTCCCGCGAGGATCAAGGCGATCATGGCGGAGGTGCGTGTGGCGCCGAGCAAGCTCTCCACGAAGACGCGCCGGCTGAGGGAGCGCTGGGTGGCGGCCAGCAGCAGCGCGCCGATTACGCCGATGGCAGCCGCCTCGGTCGCTGTCGCGATACCGAGATACATCGAGCCGATAACCAGCAGGATCAGCAGGAAGACCGGGATCAGGAAGCGTGAGCGCGCGAGCTTTTCACGGAAGCTGATCCGCGGCTCCGGCTTCGGCTGGTAGCTTTTTGAGAACTGCGAGACGAGGATCACGTAGAGGGCGAAGAGGCTCGCCAGCAAGATGCCGGGTAGAATGCCGGCGATGAAGAGGCTGGTGATCGATTCATTGATCGAGACGCCGTAGACGATAAGCGTCAGCGACGGGGGGATCATGAGACCCAGGGTGGCGGCGCCTGCCAGCGTGCCAATGACCATTCGCTCGGGATAGGCGCGGCCGCGCAACTCCGGAATGGTCATCTTGCCCACCGTGGTAAGGGTGGCGGCCGAGGAGCCGGAGACCGCCGCAAATACCGTACAGCCGGCAATGTTGGTGTGCATCAGGCCGCCGGGCAGGCGTGCCATCCAGGGCGCGAGCCCCTTGAACATGTCTTCGGACAGGCGCGTGCGATAGAGGATTTCGCCCATCCAGATGAACATTGGCAGGGCGGTCAGCGTCCAGGAGGAGGATTGTCGCCAGATTGCCGTCATCATCGCGTCGCCGGTGGGGCGCGCAGCGAACATCTCCATGCCGATGTAGGCAGTGCCAAGTAGCGCCAGCCCGATCCATACGCCGGAACCCAGCAGGAGAAACAGGACAAAAAGAAAGAGGCCGATCGCGTAGAGTTGTTCCACGAGTTCCTATTCCGCGCGGCTGGCGTTGCTGGCATTGCCCCGGACATTGTTGCGGCCGGTGAGCAGAAGTGTGACGAGATTGTCTAGAAAGCAGATCGCCAGAATAACCGCGCCAACGGCCACCGGCGTTTGGGCGATCCACAGCGGGGTCGCATCCTGCCCCTGGCTGACATCCCCGAGCAGCCAAGACCAGTAAACGGTCTTGATGGCATACCAGCCGAGGTAGGTACCGGCCGCAGAGGCGACCAGAAGACACCAGACCTCGCCCCAGAAGCGTCTTTCACCGAGAAAGTTCAGCAGCAACCCGACGCGGATATGCGCGTCTCGATTGAGTGTATGGGCAAAGGCAAGAAAGGAGGCCGCGGCCATGAGATAGCCAGCGTACTCCGCAGCCCCATGCACAGGGGCGCCAAACCAGCGTCCGGCAATCTGTGCCGTAATGGCCAGCAGAATGAGGATGAGACACAGCGCGGCTAGAAGCGCCGCGCCGTCATAAAGTCCATCCAGCAGGCGGCGGATCAAGCGCCCGGCTTGCCTCATTAACCTCTATCCCTTTGCAAGCCGGGTGGCCCGCGCCTTGGTGGCGGGGCCACCCGCTTCCCCTACTGAGCCCGATAGGCCTCGATGATGGCGGCTCCGTCCTCGCCGGCGCTGGCGATCCACTCTTCAGTCATGGTCTCGCCCAGGGCGGCGAGGTCTTCGCGCAGCTGGTCAGAGGGGGGCGCGACCGTCATGCCATTGGCTTCCAGTTCCTCGAGGTATCCGGCCGTCAGTTGCTCGGCCGTCTGGGTTCCCCTGGTGCCCGCCTCCGCGCCGCATTCCAGCAGTACGTTCTGCGTGGCCTCATCGAGCCCCTCGAAGGCGCTCTTGTTTACGAAGACCAGGTTGCGCGGCAGCCAGGCTTGAACATCATAGAAGTGGGTCAGGCTTTCCCAGACCTTCGAATCGACACCGGTGGAGCCCGAGCTGATGAAGCTGTCGACCACGCCGGTGGCCAGTGCCTGGCTGAGTTCCGCGGCTTCGATCTGCACGGGCGCCATGCCGGCCAGCTCGGCAATCCGCGCCGTCGCGGCGTTGTAGGCGCGGAACTTCACGCCTTGCAAGTCCTCGATGCTGTTGAACTCCTGCTTGCCGAAGAGGCCCTGCGGCGGCCAGGCAGCTGCATAGATGTAAACCAGGTTCTGCGACTCCAGGACCTCTTTCATCTTGTCTTCGGCCGCCGCCCAGAGCTTCTCGGAGGCTTCGAAGGAGGTGGCGAGGAAGGGTATCGAGTCGATGCCAAACAGCGGATTTTCGTTGGCATGGGCGGAGATGAGTCGCTCGCCGATCGGGGCCTGGCCGGTCTGTACGGCGCGCTTGATGTCGGAGCCACTGAACAGCGAGCCGTTCGGGTGAGTAACGATTTCCAGCTCCCCGTCGGTCCCTTCGTTCACGCATTGTGCGAACTCGGCCGCATTCTCAGAGTGGAAATTAGTAGCTGGGTAGGCCAAGGGCATGTCCCAGGTCTCCGCCGAAGCCAGGCCAGCGGAGAAAGACAGCGCGGCGCAGCCCGCCAGCAGGATCGAGATTCTTTTCATCTATTTGTCCCTCGCGACGTGTTTTTAGGGGCTTCCCTGATGGCGCAACGCTATCAGAGCGATGCTGCTGCGCAAAGATTGTTGCGAGCCCTTAGACAAGGCGACGGCGGCGTAAGCCCCTCATGCCGAAGTCATTGGTGAAAAATCAGCCATTCAGGCCGATCCGCCGCGCGGCTTTGCGGAAGAGCGATTCGGTTTCGGGGGCGAAACGGAAGGCTGAAAGGAATTCGTCGACCCTGAAGCTGTTGCACGACTGTCGGATGATCGCGGCGAACACGCGACCTTCTTCCTCCCGGCCGGCAAGCGCCAGGCAGTGGGCCGCGATGGCGAGGATCAATATGTGTGCGTTCGGGCGCGCTGCGGCCTTTAACGCCCACTCGACCGCTTCGTCGAACTGCCCCAGCCTCACATGCGCCATCGCGCGCGTTCCCAGCATGCCGAACAGCAGGGGGTCGTAGGGGCTGAGACTGCGCGAGTGATCGGAAGCGGCGATGGCTACCTGGGGATCACCAGTTTGAGCGTGCACGAAGGAGAGGGCATAGTGGCCGAGCGCAAGGTTGGGGCTGAGGTGCACCGCCTGCTCCAATTCGACTACAGCTTGAGGTGCTTGTCCCCGGAGCCAGAGTGCTCGACCCATCATGAGATGGGCCGCCGGGTCCTGATCATCGGCCATTAGGCTGCGGCCCGCGGCATCAAAGGCCGCATCTGTCTCGCTGCTTGAATCGCCCCATCTCTGGAAAGCCTTTTGCCAATGGGTGAAAGAGAGACCTGCGAAGGCACGCGCAAAGGTCGGATCATCGCGGGTTGCCTGGCGGAAGAACCTCTGTGCCGATTCGTTGTCGGGCTGGGTGAAGCGATACATGTGCCAAAGACCGCGGTGATAGGCTTCCCACGCGTTAAGGGTGCTGGGGGCCTTGAGAACAGCGCGGTTGCGCTCGGCCGTTTCGACTTCGTTGGCGATCGCCGCCACGATCCGATCGCCGATCTCGTCGAGGAGCAGGAAGGCCGCCTCCTGCTTCAAGACAAAGACTTCCGACCAGAGGAGGCGAGTGGAGTGGGTCTCGACCAACTCCACCGCTACCTCCAGTCGTTCGCTCCTGCGCTTCAGGATGCCGTGAGCAAAGTAGTCGACCTTTAGACGTCGCGCTGCCTCCGTCGGCGACAGCCCCTGATCCGCCAGCGCAAAGACCGATCCCCGCGCGATGACGAACATGCTGTGCAGCTTGGCCAAACGCGTGATGATGTCATGGGTCAGGCCATCAGTCAGTCGGTCGCCCGCCTCCTGAGGCGCGCTTTCTGTAAAGGGCATGATCGCCAAGGAAGCGCGGCCCGCCAGGATCGGAGCAGGGGCTTCGCGCACAGGAGGTTGGGTCTCGGCGGCTTGGGTCACCACGACCGCGTCCATGGCTTTGGACGCCTGGGCGCGTTTGCGCAGATCGCGCCAGCTGTGGCGCAAGGAGTCTGCGTCGAGACCTTCTGCTTCGAAAAGCCGCACTGCCGACGCGAAATGCAGTTCTGCCTCCGGAAGTCGGTCGCGGGCAAGAAGGTTCTGCAGAAGCAGAAGCTGGGCCTCAGGCACCAGGGGAGAAACCTCTACCCAACGTTCTGCACAGGCATGCAGCGTCACCGGATCTTCCGGCGGTAGCGCGATCAGCCGCCGCAAAAGTTCTTCCTGGCAAGCACGATAATGTCGGCGCTGGGCCGACAGCCAGTGATCGAGCTGCGGACTGCGGGTGAGGTCGAGATTTTCGAGGAACTCGCTCGCCACGACATCGCAGAGCGTCCGCAGCTGCAGCTGGTCGACGTTCTCCAGCCCGGTTCTGCGAGCCGCCTCGATCGCGAGGGCATCGACCGCGCAGTCGCTCAGGTCGAGGGAAATTGCGTCATCCAGGGACTGCACGCGGAGCCGCGCGGGCTCATCCACCACCGATCGCAGCTTGCTCAGGCACCAGCGCAACTCTCCACGCGGATCGCTTGGCAGGTCGCCAAGAAGGTCGCTGAGTCGGCTACGGCTCACCGGACGTGGCGCAACCGCCAGAAAGCCTAACAAGGCCCTGACTTTCCGGGATGGCGGCAGTTCTACCGGCATGCCGCCTCGTGTTACCGCGAGGTGGCCGAAGAGCTGGATAGAAAGCCTCGGTTCCCGAACTCGTTGGGAGGAGTGGGCAACTTCCATGAGCGTTTCCACGCTTTCAACAACGCCACCACCCTCAAGCTGAGTCTACTACCACAGGCAGGCCTTGGCATCCCTTCATCTGCAGGGCTTTAGCGGCCCGCTATTGGTGGGGTTGACCGGCTCCTGAGCCAGCAGATTGGGAGTCCATCAGGGAGGCCCTGTTGCAAAGCGGATTAGGCACTAGATTTAAGGCAAGGCTCATCCCGGAAGACGGAGACGTCTGAACGACCTCCGTTCTTTCAAAACAAGGAAGACAAGATGGATAGTGCAGACGTCAGACCTGGCGGAGGGCTTCGCACCACAGCAGGCCGCGGCCGCCTTTTCGACAGCATTCTGGACACGGTAGGGGATACGCCTACCGTCAGGATCAACAATCTCGGGTTCGAGCACGCCACCCTTTACGTGAAAGGCGAGTTTTTCAACCCAGCGGGATCGGTCAAGGACCGCCTGGCGCTCAACATCATTGAGGATGCGGAGCGCCGCGGGCTGCTCAAGCCCGGGCAGACTGTCGTGGAAGCCACTAGCGGCAACACCGGCATAGGCTTGGCGCTGGTCTGCGCGCAGAAGGGCTACCCGCTGGTTGTCACTATGGCGGAGAGCTTCTCCGTCGAGCGTCGGCGCCTGATGCGGATGCTCGGCGCCAAGGTCGTGTTGACCCCTCGCGAGCTCAAGGGCTTCGGCATGTACCAGAAGGCCGTCGAGCTTGCCGAGGCACATGGATGGTTTCTCGCGCGACAGTTCGAGAATGAGGCCAATGCCGACATTCACGAGGCAACGACAGCGCGGGAAATTGTTAACGATTTCGCCGGCAACCGCCTCGACTACTTTGTCACCGGCTACGGTACGGGCGGAACGCTCGTTGGCGTCGGGCGCGTGCTGCGGCGCGAGCGGCCGGATACGCGCATCGTGCTGAGCGAGCCCGCAAATGCCGCCCTGGTTAGCAGTGGCCAGGCCCAGGAGAGGGGAGCCGATGGTAGCCCGGCCGGCAGTCACCCCGCCTTCGAACCGCACCCCATTCAGGGATGGACGCCGGACTTCATCCCCAAGGTGCTTCAAGAAGCCCTCGACAAGGGTTTTTGTGATGAAGTCCTGCCGGTGGCGGGGGCGGATGCGATCCAGTGGGCTCGAGAACTGGCACGCCGCGAAGGCATCCTGACCGGTATTTCCGGGGGCGCCACCTTTGCCGCAGCCAGAAAGGTTGCGGAACGTGCGCCGGAAGGCTCCGTCATTCTCTGCATGCTGCCCGATACGGGGGAGCGCTATCTCTCAACTCCTTTGTTCGAAGCGATCGAGGCGGAGATGAACGAGGAGGAGATGGAAATCTCCCGCTCGACCCCAGGCTACCAGCCGAATGCCTGAGGCGAGGTAAGCAAACCGGCAAGTGGGAGGGGGAAGGCTGTGGCCGCGCTCCCCGAGGAAACGCTCGATCCGCCTGATTGGGCGGAAACGGCCCGCGTACTCCACCTCGCCGTGGATCAGGCCGTGGCTCATCTGCGCGAGGTGCGAGACCGGCCGGCGTGGCAGGAGATGCCAGCCGAGTTCCGAAAGCGTTTTGACGAGCCGCTGCCCCAGGCCTCCCTCCCGCTTGCCGAGGTTCTCCAGGACGTTAGCGAGGGGATCATGCCCTTTCCTCTCGGCAACGTGCATCCCCGCTTTTGGGCTTGGTTTATGGGCGCCGGCAATATCACCGGCGCCCTCGCAGATTTTCTGGCTGCGGTTATGGGTTCCAACCTGGCAGGGGGCAATCATGCTGCGGCCCTGGTAGATCAGCAGGTCGTCCGCTGGTGCAAAGAGATCGTTGGTTTCCCGGCGATTGCCAGTGGCACACTGACGAGTGGCGGTTCAGTGGCGAACCTCATCGCCCTTACCGTGGCACGCAATGCCAGCGCAGGGGAGGACCTAGGGGAATGGGGCGTGGAGTCGATGGCACGGCCGCTGCGCTTCTACGGCTCTGACCAGCTCCACAGCTGCCACCGAAAGGCGATCGAGATACTGGGGCTTGGCCATCGGGCCCTGCGGCTCATTCCGAGCGACGAGAATTTCCGACTTGATTTGCCGGCTTTGCGGACGGCTATCGCAGAAGATCGCGCCGCCGGTGTGCAGCCCGCCTGCCTCATCGCCAATGCCGGTAGCGTGAACACGGGCGCGATCGATGACCTGTCGGCGCTTGCAGCTATTGCCGAAGAGGAGGGCCTCTGGCTGCATGTGGACGGCTGCATCGGCGCACTGATTGCGCTGGCGCCGCTCAATCGTTCGCTTGTCGCCGGCCTCGAGCGCGCGCATTCACTGGCGCTGGATCCGCACAAGTGGCTTCACGCGCCGTTCGATGTGGGGTGCTGCCTGATCCGTGATGCGGCTTCCCATCATGCTGCCTTGGCCAGCTTGCCGGAGTATCTGAACCAGGCCCCGCGCGGGGTGGCTTCCGCCGACTGGCTGTTCGAACTCGACTTGCAGATGTCGCGCAGTTTCCGCGCCCTCAAGGTGTGGATGGCGCTAAAAGAGCAGGGGGCGGCCAAGTTTGGTCGCCTGATCGATCAGAACATCGAGCAGGCGCGCTATCTGGCGCAGCTGGTGGACAATCGTCCCCCGCTGCGCCTTATGGCCCGGGTGACGATCAACATCGTCTGCTTTCGCTATGAGGCTGAAGGACTCGACGAAGCCGCGCTGAGCAGCCTCAATCGGGAAATCATGCTGCAGCTACAGGAAGAGGGTCTCGCAATTCTCTCCGACACGAGCTTGCGAGGGCGTCACTCTTTGCGAGTAGCCATCTGCAATCACCGGACGCGCTTTCAGGACATCGATTTTCTTGTTGAAGAAGTGCTTCGCCGTGGCGAGCGGCTGAGCGACTCCCTCGAATCCGGCAAGAGGACGCACAGATAGCAAGCGGGGCGCACGGCCTCAGGCGCCCCGGTCGTCGAACGGTCGGCAGATTCTCCCGACCGTAGTGTCTGCTAGACCGGATCGCGTTTGATCTGAACCACTTTGGGGTTCGGTCAAACGCGTGAATCCGGTCTACATCAAATAAATAGAGCAGATTCACGCACCAAATCGGATCACTTCGTGAATCGGATTTGGTGCGATCTGCTTTAGACGAGAAACAGAAACATCAGGAGGAGAATGATCCCGGTCATCACCGCGCCGATGCCGGCGGTTCTTACAAAGCCGCTGTAGATGGATCTACGCTCTTCTTCCAGCATCCGCTCGTCGGTCATCCTAGACCCCTCTCATTGGTATCACCTGTTGTCTTTGCCAGACTATGTAGGAGAAACCTTTAGGGGGCTCAAGTCACATCCCCAGGATGCGGCTCCGGGATGTGACCCGAGTATGCAGCCCGAATATGCGGACCCGGCCAACGCGTTGGCTGCTGTCGGAGGGGGCTTCAGGATAACGGGTTCAGCCTTGAAGCTTGCGCCTCGAGCAAAGGGACAGCAAGCTGCTGCAATGATGGGAAGGCAGGCAATGATGAAACACACCTTTTCACCACTGGTGATCGCGGGCGCGCTGCTGCTGCTCGGAGCCTGTGCTCAGCCGTCAGAGGAAAGAGCCCTGCCGGAGGATGCTACGACGTACCGCGCCCCGGCTGCGGCACAGGAAACCTCTCCCTTGATTTACGACCAGGGCGGCCTCGACGAGGCTCCCGAGAATGTGGATGAGGAAGCCTACAACGCCGCGGCCGAGCAGTGCCACAACTACGCCCGCGGAGTGGTACTGCAGGATCGCCGGATCAGTCACGACCGCGATGCGGGGCGGCTTGGCCAGCTCGGTTCTTCGCGCACCCTGTCACTGCAGCGCTCGATGCAGGATTTCGGGGAGCAGGGCAGCTACGAGCGCCACTTCACCAGTTGCATGCAGTCGCGCGGAGTCAGCCAAGCCCAATGAGCCGCATCTTTACGGCTGCCGCTCTGGTGATCGGAAATGAAATCCTGTCGGGGCGCACGCAGGACTCTAACGTGTCCTATCTAGGACGGCGTCTAAATGAACTGGGCGTTCGTCTTGTCGAGGTGCGAATCGTACCGGATCTAGAGGAAGCCATCGTTCCCGCGTTGCGGACACTGAAGGCCGAGAACGACTATGTCTTCACGACGGGCGGGATCGGGCCAACCCATGACGACATTACGGTCGATTGTGTGGGGGCTGCTTTCAATCTTCCGGTGGTGGAGCATCCAGAGGCGCGGCGTCTGCTGGAAGATTACTATGGAGACCGCATCAACGAAGCGCGCCTGCGCATGGCTCGTGCACCAAAGGGAGCCGAGTTGATCGACAATCCGGTTAGCGCCGCGCCGGGCCTGCGGGTGGAGAATGTCTTCGTTTTGGCCGGGGTGCCGTCCATTATGCGCGCGCAATTCGAATCCACCGCCTCGACCATCCGGGGCGGAAAGCCTTTGCAGTCGACTTCTCTGGATGTCGCTCTGGCGGAGTCGGAAATCGCGCCGGGCTTCCGGGAATTGCAGAGCCGCTACCCGGATGTGGAGATGGGCAGCTACCCCTTCCGCAGGGGGGAGAAGCTCGGCACCTCGCTTGTTTTGCGCTCGGCAGACGGCAATCGGCTTGTGGAGGCGGCCGGGGAACTTCGACAGCTCGTCGACAGCCTCGGCGGTGAGCTGATGCCGCGAGAGTAGGGTGAAAGAACAAATTCACGCAGTAAATCGGATTACTTGAGTCCGCTGTGATGCGATCTGCTTATCGAGCTATCCCAGCCTTCTGGCAATTCCAGCAAAAGGTGTTCTATCCTGCTCTTGCTCCAAGGGATACCAACTCCCCAAGAAATACGCTGAAGGAGAGAAGAATGCGCCCTATCGGGTCCTTGAGTGTCGCGGCAGCCGTCGGGTTCCTGCTTCTCACGCCGGCGCTGGCTGAGGCCGATCCAGCCGCGCTGATCCAAGAACGGCAGGAGTTCATGAAAGAACTCGGCAGCAACCTGAAGGCCATTCGAGATTACGTACAGCAGGGTACGGGCAGCCCGGAAGAAGTTGCGGAAGCTGCGCGCCATATCGGCGAGCGGGCGGATGAGATTCCAGACCTGTTTCCCGAGGGTACGGGCATGAATGAGGTCGATATCGAGACGGGCGCGCGGCCTGAGATCTGGGAGGATCCGGAAGACTTCGCTGCCAAGGCAGCCAGTTTGCGGGAGGCCGCCCTCAACTTTGCCGATCAGGCGGAGCAGAACGGAGATGATCGCGCGACCATGGGGCGGGGCTTGGCAACCCTTGGCCGCGACGGCTGCGGCGCCTGCCATCAGGTTTACCGCGAAGATCTAGATTGATGCGGCGACTGGCGCTATGGCTGGCGAGCGCGCTCTCCTGCTGCGCCTTCGCCGCCAGCGCGCAGGAAGCCGAGGAGATAACCGACCCTCAGCTTGAGCGCGGGCGGGCGGTCTTTATCGCGGCATCCTGCGAGGGTTGCCACACGGCTCCGGATGACGGCGTGTTTCTCGCAGGCGGCCGGGCCATAACCTCCCCCTTCGGAACCTTCTACAGCCCGAACATCACGCCGGATCGCGAGACGGGTTTGGGGGACTGGAGCGAGGAAGACTTTGCGCGGGCTCTGCGTGAAGGACGCTCTCCGGCGGGGGAACCCTATTACCCAGCCTTCCCCTACACCTCCTATACGGGGATGAGCGACGAGGACGTTGCGGCGCTTTGGGCCTACCTGCAGAGCGTCGAAGCGGTCGAGGCCCCCAACCGGGAGCACGAGCTGAAGTTTCCCTTCGGCTTCCGCCTGCTCCTGGAGCCCTGGCGCTGGATGAACTTCAAAGAGGGGCGCTTCACGCCGGACCCGGCCTTGAACGAGCAGCAGGCGCGCGGCGCCTATCTCGTCGAGGTGCTGGGCCACTGCAGCGAGTGCCACTCTCCCCGCAACCGCCTCGGGGCCTTGGATCCGGATCGGCGGCTTGCCGGTACGGCCTCCGGCCCCGATGGTCGCCGCGTGTCCAATATCACGCCCCATGCGGACGGCATCGGCGACTGGAGCGAAGGGGATATCACCTACTTCCTGGAAACGGGCTTCACCCCAGAATTTGACTACGTCGGCGGTGCCATGGTGGAGGTGGTAGAGCTTTCCACCAGCCAGATGGCCCCGGAGGACCGGGAGGCGATTGCCGCCTATCTGAAGACTTTGCCGCCTCTCCCCAGTGATTAGACCGGATCGCGTTTGATCTGAACCACTATGGGGTTCAGATCAAACGCGGTGCGCCTGGCATGGCGCTGATGTTGGAGGTGGAAGTCCTCTGCGAGCCGTGACGACCGGAATCGCTAGCCAAGGGCAACTGCGTCGCCGTGAGGCGGGGTGG
>Ga0079223_10001124_pt1 | contig 15449 bp, 11 predicted proteins | sample Stecom2011_FD_75072 | JGI IMG/M metagenome (GOLD analysis project Ga0079223, IMG submission 75072) | Agricultural soil microbial communities from Utah to study Nitrogen management - Steer compost 2011 | ecosystem: Environmental > Terrestrial > Soil > Agricultural land | place: USA: Utah... | reverse complement strand
TGTGTGTCGCAAGCCTCTCCACACTGGTGGCATTTTGCAATCACATCTTCGCTAATGCGTTCGGCACGGCGATGGTCAAAAACAAAGTTTTTTCCTATAAACTTATTCTCCAAGCCTTTTTGGTCTACTTGTCGAGCATACTCTATAACGCCGCCTTCTAATTGATAAACGTTTTTAAACCCGCGGTGTTTGTAATAGGCACTGGCTTTTTCACAACGAATGCCACCCGTACAATACATTACCAAGTTTTTGTCTTCTTTATGCTCTTTTAGCTGTTCTTCTATAATTTGCAAGGAATCACGAAAAGTGTCTACATCTGGCGTTACCGCTCCTTTAAAATGTCCGATTTCACTTTCGTAGTGATTTCGCATATCTACCAATACGGTGTTCGGATCGGAGATAAGTTCGTTGAACTTCTCTGCATCTACGTGTACACCAATATCGGTCACATCAAATGTATCGTCGTTAAGACCATCGGAAACAATCTTATCGCGAACCTTTATTTTTAATTTCAAGAAAGATTTCAAATAGTGCTCTATGGCGATGTTTAATCTAACATTCTCTAATGCAGGAATGTTATCCAAAAAAGCTTTGAACTCTTCGAAACGCTTGGCTGGAAGAGAAAGCTGTGCGTTTATTCCTTCGTGCGCTACATAAATACGCCCCAGGACGCTCATTTCGTTCCAAGCTACAAAAAGATGGTTTCTAAATAATGATGGATTGCCAATATGGAAGTATTGGTAGAAAGAAAGCGTTAGGCGTTCCTCACCAGCCTCTTTCAATAAAGAAGCTCTTTCTTCCGCACTTAATTTGTTGTACAGTTGCATGCTATACTTATTTTTAGGTGTGAAAAATTATAAAAATATGATTTTACAAAGATAGATAATTTTCTTTCTTATCCACATTTTCGAACGACAGTGAATGTTATAATTTAAAAAATACTCGAAGTGTCTGTCTATACAAGATCGATTCCGCTATATAGCCATTGTACTTCTATTAATTCTAGCTCTGGAGCAATCGAATACAAAGATTGAAGTTTATAACTCAGCATGGTAGATGGTTTTCGCAATTTCTCTTAAGTTATATTGCGAACTCATTACCTGGCCATAGGCTCCTACAGAGCGAATTGCAAAAATATCTCCACGTTTGCTCACAGGTAAAAGTACGCCTTTTCCAAAGCAATCTGAAGACTCACAAATCGGCCCTACCACATCATACTTCTCTGAAAGAGGCATACCATTTTTACTCAAATTTTGTATGTAATGTGATGACTGATATAGCGCAGGACGAATAAGTTCTGTCATTCCTGCATCTAAAATTACAAAATTGGTTTTTATGCCCTCTTTAACATATAATACTCTGGAAATCAATGCTGCAGACTGGCCGATTATAGAACGACCCAATTCAAAATGTAGTTTTTGTTGAGGTAAGAGTTCGAGAAATTTCTCATAAACATTAAAGTAAGTTTTGAAGTCAGGAATAATTTCATGATCTGGATTCTCGTAATTTATTCCTAATCCCCCACCGACGTTAATATGCTCTAGAACAAGGTTTCTTTCGCGAAATTCTCCTTGTAATTCATTTACTCGATTACAAAGGATTTTAAATACAGACAAATCCCTTATTTGAGAGCCTACATGAAAGTGCAAGCCCTTTAACTCAAGGTTTTTTAACTTTGGTAGTAATTGAAAAAGTGTACTTAGCTCCCATAAGTTGATTCCGAATTTATTTTCATCTAAACCAGTGGTAATATAATGATGTGTATTGGCATCTACATTGGGATTTAAACGGATGGCGATTTTAGCTTTTTTATTTTCTGACTTCGCTAACTCATTAATCACATTAAGCTCCGCCAAAGATTCTACATTAAAAGTAAAAACATCGTGTTGTAACCCTATCAAAATTTCGTCATCTGTTTTTCCTACTCCTGCGAAAGCGATTTGATTTCCCTTAAACCCATGTTTTATTGCCCATTCTATTTCCTTGCCACTCACTGTATCTACTCCAAACCCAGACTCTTTGACCTTTTGTAAAACAGGCGAATTCGAGTTAGCTTTCATCGCATAATGAATGTAATAAGGCAAATCTTTAATAGCCAATCTTATAGCTGTTAAAGTTGCATCGAGTATACGTAAGTCATAATAATAATACGGGGTAGCAATCTTTTGCAATTTGGACAAAAGATCTTCATCAAATAATTTCATCAATCGAATAGCTTATTTAAGTTAATCAGTGCTTTCTTTTTGTCAGCTGTATTTACTAACAAAGAAACATTATGTTCACTCCCTCCATAAGAAATCATACGTATTGGCACATCTCTTAGCGCCTCAAACACCTTTAATGCTACTCCTTTATCATTTTGGATAAAGTCTCCTACAACACAAATAATCGATTGTGACTTATCCACTTCTACACTTCCATATTTCTGCAGGTCGAGACAAATTTCATCAAGATAGGTAGTGTCGTCGATAGTTACAGAAACGGCTACTTCTGAAGTAGTTATCATATCAATAGATGTTTTATATAACTCGAAAATTTCGAACACTTTTCGCATAAAGCCATAAGCCAATAACATACGTCCTGATTTAATCTTGATGGCACAAATCCCATCTTTTGCTGCAATTGCTTTAATTCCAGCACCTTCAGCTTTAGCCGAAATAACTGTTCCTTCAGCATTTGGAGAAAGAGTGCTTTTTAATCGAACAGGTATATTAGCATCCTTGGCAGGCAAAACACTGGAAGGATGTAAGACCTTCGCTCCAAAATAAGCAAGCTCGGCAGCCTCATCGAAAGAGAGACGTTTGATAGATTTTGTTCCCTCTACAATTCTTGGGTCATTATTATGTAAACCATTAATATCGGTCCAAATTTGGACTTCATCAGCTTTTGCAGCAACAGCTATTAGAGACGCAGAATAATCGCTGCCACCTCTTTTAAGATTATCAATCTCACCATAGACATTCCGACAAATAAACCCTTGAGTGATAAATAAATTACACTCTTCTTCCTCATTCAACAAACGATTTAGACTTTCCTTAATATAATAGTAATCAGGCTCTAAGTCTTTATCAATGCGCATAAATTGCAATGCAGGTAACAGTTTTGCTTGCACACCAATCTCGGTTAAATAGAGTTGAAATAAAGAAGTGGAAAGTAATTCTCCTTGAGCTAAAACAGTCTTTTCTTCGTGAACTTTGAAGGTATCTCTAGTAAATGTTAGTAAATTGTTGAAGGATGAATCAACCATCTCTTTTCCCATCTTTTTTACTTCAGGGTTATCATACAGATCCTCCACAGTTTTATAATACCTTGCACGCAAACCTTTTATTAGATTGGTAGCCAAACTAGATTTCCCACTATATAAGTAACTTGCGATTTCAACCAAGCTATTGGTTGTTCCAGACATTGCAGATAAAACAATAATTTGCCGTTCAGATGGATCAAGCAATTGTGCAATCGATTTAAATCGACTGGCTGACCCCACAGAAGTGCCTCCAAATTTTAATACTTGCATAACTCTATATCTACATTTTGTAATTGTAAATATATAGAGATTACACTAGATTACACTAGATTGTGTTAGGACAATATAGATATGTATACCAACACCTATTTCTATTGTAGAAACAGGTGTTGGCATACAATTGCTAATTCTTAATACTCTATATAGAATGTACTATTGGGTCTTGTTTAGATCATGCTCCTTTTTATAATATTCTACAATAGGAAGGAACGGTCCATATTTATGTTGCTCTGCAGGGAAATCATCTTCCCATGGGCCATAAGGCGTAGACACCGGCTTTAGCTTTCTATTTGGAAAGTCTGCTTCTGTATTGCTCTTTTTTGGTCTATCAAAACTATTGATATAGCCAGCCACATGGAAGGCCTCTTCATCGGTCAGGACAGGCTCTGTACTAGTAGCTATTCCAGAAGGCATGTTTGACTTAATAAAAGCAGCAGAAGTAATTACCCTATGCATACCTGCTCCATGATTGTAGGAGTCTGGACCCCAAAGTGGTGGATTAACATAGCCTTCAGAGAAATCTAATTTTCTTTGACCTTGCCCATCATCTTGATGACATACAGCACATTCTTTTTGGTATACTCGCTTTCCGATTTCTAAATCTACCGCCACCTCAGGGATATCTAGGTTAGGAAAACCCCTATACTCTTTCCTCTGCTCTTCAGTCATATCCTCCGAAAGCCACAACATGTAAGCAACCATCGCCTTCATCTCTCGGGTATCTTCATCTAGTCTTCTACCATTCATACTTCTTTCGAAACACCCATTAATTCTATCCTCTATAGAACCTATTACGTCTTCACGTGGTCTAAAAGTAGGAAATCGCTCTACCACCCCCGCCCAAGATGCCCCTCCCAATCGGTTTCCTGCATCTAGGTGACAGCTTACACAAGCCAAGTTGTTTCCGGCAACTCTCTTTCCTGGATCTTTAACTTGTGGTCCTAAATATTTCGGTGTGTTAGTCAACAACTCATACCCATACTTTACGTTTTGTGGTAAAAAACCAGCGGCTATTTCTGCCTCTACATCTTTAGGACCATAATACTTTTCGGATGATTTAAAAGCTAAAATTTCTGGATTTGCTACATAAACCATAATGCCTATAAACACAACTAATATTGCAGCCACCAAAACAGTGAATATTTTAGCAATTCCTCCGATAAGATTCTTAAACTCTTTGTGCTCTTTTTTCATAACATTTCTCTCTTTTCTAAAAACTTAACTATATAAAACAAATTGATAAGATGCTATACGTTTATTTATTTTCGATTAACCAATCATAATCCATGATTGCATCCCACTTCCTACCAATTAACCTCTAACAGAAGGCAATATCGGGCTAAAAAACAAAAGAAATCATGAGATAAGTCAGTATTCCAATCTAACTCTTCTTTTATTAATAGGACTTAAATGTCTTAATTGTGTTTTATTGTGATATTTTTACAAAACATTAAAATATACTCAGAAATATACATATCTACAAATAGCCTAATCTATATCCACGGAGAATTCTTCCTAACAAGCTGATTCTTATCTCGATACTTTCGTCTACAAAAAACCGACTTAATCTTGTAGGACGTATTATCAACATTCAATACAACGAACAGATCGATTAATTATTCATTACATATTCCACAATTTCATAGTTATAGTTTAAAATAAAAGTCAATTAGAACATTAAAATTAAGCATTTTAACCCATCGCAACACACAATCTATTTTCATACAATATAGACTCCTAATGGTATTTTTAGTACGCCTAGCGATACTTTTTGAATCCTCAAGCCTCTAAATAGTCTAAAACCCCGCTTATATTTGCAATTCAATAAAACACAAACAAATATATAATTATGAAAAAAGGCATATTAATTTTCTGCTCTGTTATTGTAGCGCTTCTAGGCTACTCCTGTTCTAGTGATGACAATTCTCCTGTAATTGAAGAGGAGGCTAGTTTAATTGGAGAGTGGCAGTTGGAAAGGGTTGACTTCTCGGATATAAAAGAAGAAGCCCACCCTATATACCAAAGTGATTTCTGCGTAATGGAGTATATTGCTGGTTACACTTTTAAAGAAGATGGCTCTTTTATTTTTGTTGTTACCGAGGATAAATTCGGAACAAACAGTGGTTCTAGTAGAGACGGAGAGAAAATATGGTTCTGGGACGGCGATGCAGACAGCTTCACTATATCCCAACCAAACCCAATGCATACCAATGGATATGTTTTTGCTCCAAAAGAAATAACCAATATCGATGTAAGAAAAGTAGGAAACGAATGGACGCTTACTTTTGATGCCGTTCTCCACTTAGACTCAGAAGGGTCGTTTACGTTAGTGAAGAAAGTGATAGACAAAGAAACACATCGCCCAGAACTTCTAGATAACGGAATGGAGAAAGAGCCTTGTGGCCTATTGGATCGATAGTAGTTTTTTTGGCGTATTCCAATTACACACAAAAGGCATTGGCTCCTAATTGGCGCCAATGCCTTTTATAGGCTAAGGATACCACCTCTTACAAATGCCTAACAACACACCGAAAACAGCTCCTTATTATTACGCAAGCAGAGTACAACCAAGGAGTTTAACAAGACAGACTTACATTTTGCTAGATGCAAGACTAGTAAATGAAGTAAGAATTACCGGACTTAAATAAAGGCAATACTTAAAAGCCCGGTTAAGAAGAACAAAACAACTATGATGCGGTTTATACTATTATTTTGCTTTTTAATCACTCCTTTCCTTGCCTACACACAGAGTGTAGCAAAGTTAAAAGGAGAGGTTGTTAATGCCGAAGGCACGCTAGAAGAAGGTGTGGAGATTTACCTTCTAGAACTGGACAAAACTACAATTTCTGATATAGACGGACGGTTTGAGTTTTCTAACCTTCCAAATAGTGCTTTTACCCTTATTGCCACCCAAGGGAACCAGACATACGATCCAGTTTACGTAGACCTTCGCAACAAAAATGAGGCAGAAATCAGCATCTCCGTAAATGCCATGGCTCTCTCTCTAGACGAAGTACATTTACAAACCCGCAAAATAAGTGACCAGTTAAAAAACAGTGCAATAAAAGCCGATGTCGTTACCATGGAAGGCAATCTGCATCGGGCCAACTCGGTAGAAGATCTTGTAAACAGAGTGCCAGGAGTAAAAATCAGAAATATAGGTGGATTGGGATCTACCAGTGATATTATTGTAGGAGGATTTGCTGGAAATGCAGTGAAATTTTTATACGACGATATTCCAATAGATTATTTGGGTTCTAACTATGGACTGACAAAAATCCCAACCAACGCAATTGGTCGCGTAGAAGTATACAAAGGCGTTTTGCCTACAAAAATTGGCGTAGATGCGCTTGGTAGTGCCATAAACATTGTGCCCAATACCATTAAGGAAACCTCGGGAAGCGTGTCTTACGAAGCAGGATCCTACAACACCCACATCGGGACCATTAACGCCACAGTAAGAGTCACCGACAAGCTTTACCTAGGAACCAATAGCTTTTACAACTACTCCGATAATAATTATAAAGTAGATAACCTGCCTTATTTAAACACAGAAAACGGACAGACAAAATACATACGCGCTAAGTTATTCCACAACGCTTTTGAGCAGACTTCCATGGAGTTTTTTGCACAAGGTCGTGATCTAGCTTGGGCGGATTTATTGGAGTTTAAAGTAAATTCTTATACTATAAATCAGGATATTCAAAACGACTCTTACTCCAGATCTCGACCATTTGGAGAGGTAGAACGTAAAGAAAAAGGAAACTTTATCCCTTCGCTAAAATACAAGAAACACCTATTTGACAGCCGTTTAAGCATCAATCAATTTCTGGTATATAGCAAGCTCAACTTTCAGCTTTTCGACCTAGCCAAAAATGTTTTATACGACTGGAAAGGCAATGCCAATCCAGCAAACTCTAGCTCGGAAATGGGAAATATGGTGCTAGACAACGGCTACATGGGTAGCGATTTAAAACAATTTATATCTCGAACCCATTTAAACTATTTGCTGAGCAATAACTTTCAACTGGAAAACAATACGGTGTATAGCAACTATAACCTAAAGTCAAACACAGATCAACTAAATCCAAACGGAACTACTTATGATAAATTGATTACTAGCTTTGCGCTGAACAGTCAATTTTTTGATAGAAAACTAGAGTCCAACACACAGGTAAAGCATTTGTACAGCAACTTGTCGGGCAGATATGAAGCCTCCGACAATCCACTGGTATCGGCTTCGGAAAAAGCAAATTCAGAAAAGACAGGGGTGAGTTTTGCCCAAGCTTTTAAGTATAATTTTGATCGTAAAAACTACCTTCGCATTTCCTATGAAAATACGTATCGACTGCCCGAGCAGCAAGAGCTATTTGGCGATAATAACTTTATAGTAGCCAACTACAATCTAGTTCCAGAACGAAGTAAAAACATTAACCTTGGATATACGCGAATGGGAGAGAAATATAGCTTTGAGATAAATACCTACTACCGCGACACCAAGGATCTAATCCGATTAAAAGATCTAAACCAATATCAGGCTACCTACTTAAACCTAGATCATGTTCGAGGTCTTGGAGTAGAATTTGAGATTAATTACGAACCGTTTGAAGACTTCCTTTTAACCGGAAATCTAACGTGGAATGACTTCCGATTGGAATCTTCCAAAGATGAGTTGTTGCAAAACCAATATTACAAAAATGCACGGGTAGCCAATATGCCGTTTTATTATGCCAACCTAGGCGCAACCTACAACCTAAAAGAGCTGCTTAATCTAAGCACCGATTTATCTTTTTTCTGGGACTACTCCTATGTGCATCAATACTATTTGGACTTTATAGAAAAGCAGTTCGAGCCAGATGGGTTTTTAGGGCTTTGGGGAACCTCCAAAATAAACACGAGCCGAACGATTCCCGTACAGCACCTCAACAACCTTGGTATGGTATACGTGCGTGAATTTGGAGAGCAAACCGTAGCTTTTAGTGCGGAGCTAAAAAACGTGTTCAACGAAGCGATTTATAACGAGTTTAAAATGCAGAGTCCAGGAAGAAATTTCCGACTTAAAGTAACGTATAGTTTCTAAGATTATGAAATATCCATATATATATCCGAGTGCCCTTTTCATTTTGTCTTTCCTGCTGTTTTCTTGTACAGTAGACAACGTAGAGGACCAAAATTCCGATCCAAAAACAGATTTCTCTACGTATAACTATGTCTTAGCTACCGAAGATGCTTCTTCGGCAGATATCACTAGGTTTTTTAGCTTTAATCTCTCGGAAGTAGACCCGTCGATAAGTTACGATTTAATAGATAAAAACACGCAGTTTATAAACTCCGACCCTTCCACCTCCTCTGGCCACCATCATTTTAAGAATCACATATTTAGCATGGCGCAGGACAAAAAAGGATACTCCTCTACTCCTGGTCTATATCGGCTTACACAGAACACCTCGCATAGGATGTTTATAGATAGTGAGATTTTTGTAGGAAAAGACAATATATTTCCTGCCAGAAAACTTGTAATCATAGATGCATATAAAGGTTTTTTCTACAATGAATCGGAAGGAGGACAGCTTATTCAGATGTTCAACCCAACCACCATGCAGACATTAGATGAAATTGATTTATATCCACACATAAAAGCGTTTCGCCCAGATGCTGAATTTAAAGATGAATACGGAAATAACCTAGTGCGAACCGGTTCGTTGGTACTGGACTATAAGGAAGACAAACTCTATGTAAGCGTAGTGTTTTTAGAAGAAATAGGTTTTAACCTGATAAGTGAAGACGAAGAGAATTTTTACTTGGCAGTAATCGACATTCCTAGTTTAAGCTTCGAGAAGATGATCCAATACCATGGCACTAAGACTGTAGGGTTCTATGTTTCCGAAAACAACCCTACTACCAAAGACGAAGACGGCAATCTATACTTTGCTTCTTGGGGTTGGAACCAATTTTACACACAAGATCCATCTCAAGTGTTCCGTATAAAAGCTGGAGAAACAGATTTTGATACCGAGTGGAAAATAGATATTGAAGGCTTGTTTGGAAAGGATAGAATTGTACAATCCATTATATCCTACAACAACAAATTGTACTTACAAGTTTCCGACGAACCCTACTCCTACGCAGATAGTGATAAAACTGCCGTTAAAGATGGTTTAAAGATGTATTTCTACGAATTCGATCCAGCAACTCCAGAGGCATATACCAAGCTAGACATCCCTTCGTCCAATCCATCGCCAAGAATAAATGTGTTTAACATCATAGACGACACCTTATTTATAGCCGTTGCAAACGCACAAAATAACAAGACAAACGGCTTGTATTCAATAAACAGAAATGGAGAGTTAAAGAAAGAAATGCAAATAGAGAATAAGTACCGCCCAACGCGGTTTTATAAGTTAGAGAACTAGCAGCTTAAAGATAATTAATCAGATTCTAAATTAACTCACCAGCACCTGAATGCTATTGCGCTGCATGCGTATTTTATTTTGAATTTCTAAAGCTTTTAGCAGTCTAGAGACCACTACTCTAGAGGTATAAAGCTCTTGTGCTATTTCCTGATGGGTGATGTTTATTGTGTCGTTCTCGGCTATGCGAGTTTTCTCTCGCAGGTACTGAATCAGACGTTCGTCTAGTTTTCTAAAAGCCACGGTATCTATCGTATCTAGCATTTCATTTAATCTGCTTTGGTAGCTAGTGAGCACAAAATTACGCCAGCTCCTATAGGCTCCCATCCACTCTTCCATTTTCTGAACAGGAATCATCAACAACTCGGAATCTATTTCTGCTATAGCACGAATTTCACTTTTGGTATGACCCATGCAACAACTTAGGCTAAACGCGCAAGTATCTCCTTTTTCAATAAAATATAGCAATAGCTCATCTCCTTCTTCATCCTCTCTAAGCACTTTTATAGCCCCATGCAATAGCAATGGCATAGAGTTTATATACTGTCCGAAATCGATAAGAATCGAACCCGCTTCTACCTTTCTATAGATTGCCGTATCTGCTATTTCTTGAATTAAATCCTTTTCAAAAATACCATTATAGGCATGATTCAATTTATCTATATTTTGCATTTAAGTTAGGTTTTATGTTTATGGAACTGCAATATAAAACTTAATTACAGGAGTTTGGTTAAATATAAATAGGTTATCGCAATAAAAAGACATTCTTATTGCTAAATTCTCTCTAAGGTCTTAGAGCAGATACTTTTATAGAAAAAGTGCTTTTAATTCGGTTGCTTCGTGGGGATCTATTTTTCCTGCTACTACCAATGCTAGTTGTTTGCGTCGTAATGCCGCATTGTATCGTTCTATTTCTAGCTCAGTTTCTGGTTTAATAGGAGGTACCTTAATCGGGTTGCCATCTGTATCTATTGCTACAAAAGTATATATCGCCTCGTTTACCTTGCTTTTTGAGCCGCTTTGGCGATCTTCCACCCAGACATCCATGAAGATTTCCATAGAGCTAGTAAATGCTCTAGAGACACTAGCCTCTATGGTTACAACACTTCCTAGTGCAATTGGTTTGCTAAAAAACACATTGTTTACCGAAACGGTAGTAACATGCCGGCGACAATGCCTGCTTGCAGTAATTCCAGCTATACGATCCATTCTAGCTAATAACTCACCGCCAAACATTTGTCCTAAGGGATTGGTCTCTCCAGGCAAAACAATGTCGGTTGCTATAGATCTTGATTCAGAAGGTGTTCTTGGCTTCATAAAATAATTTTCAGCAAAGGTACAATAAACAATATTAGTCCTCTACGACTAATAGCCAAGCATTCTCGTTTTCTGTGCGAACGATTTTATGTAGTGCATTGATCGCATCTCTTTTGGAGGCGTAGCTGTTATAGATAACCTCGTGCAATCCATAGGAGTTCTCACGTAGAATTCGAGCAGAATGACCTTCTCGCTGCAGCTTAGCAACACTTTTCTCTGCATTTTCAGCCTCTCTAAACGCACCAGCTACGATATGATATGGTCGTTTTTCTTTTGGAAAACTAAGGGTGATAGTAGGCAACGGATTGGCAATAGTAAAACTCGCCTTATGAATTTGCTTCTCCAGCTGTTGCTCGGCAAGCTGTTGTTGTGCTAAATTATATTGTTGGGTATCGTTCTTATACCAGGTAAATCCACCAAGTCCAAGAAGTAGTGCAATAGCTGCGGCAGTTCCAGCATAGCGAATATATCTTGAGGCGCCTTGGTTCTTTTCTTTAGTTTCATTTATAGAAACCACCTTTTGCTGAGGCGTAGAAAGCGCTTCACGATTTATCGCTAGTCGTTCTATTGGGCTTAACCCAAAGGAAGTAGCTTGGAATATGTTTTTCGGATCTGGCGTGAACTGCCATTTTCCTTCAAGATTACTTTCCAGCACGCCTAATTCCACAAAGTGCAGCGGCGTTCTATTTTCTAATTGCGCGGTCCAAATCTGAACCTGCTCACGCAAGTCTTGTAAAGCTTGTTGATAAGACACGCCATAAGTCTTTGCTAAATACGAGGCCAACAAACCATCATTGGTTTGTAACTGTCTGTTAAAAGACAAGGTTTTGCTCGGCGGCATAAACGCATCGGTTTGCTTATCTACATACGCCGATTGATGGTGCGTTAAAAAAGCACCAAACCCAGGTACGATAACACATTCGTATCGGAACAAAAGTTCGTTTATATGATTTACTACATCCATCATAGCAACAAAAGTACCTATTTTTTATAAGACGAACAAGATATGCAAGCCTCCTATTTTAAGGTTTGTAGAATTATAATTAAATTAGTAGAAAGATAATAGCTAGTAAGATGCGCGAAGGAGATTTACCCTATTTATTGGTTTTAAAGAAGGTCCCAGGCATAGGTGATATTCGTGCTAGAGAATTACTGCATAAATACGGTAGTCCAAAAGAAACATATAAAGCACTACAATCCAATGAGATAAGGCTATCTCTTGCCACTAAAAAAGCGATTACTCCAAGTGTTCTTCAAAAGTGGTTAGATAGTGCTTATTCCGAAATAGAAGTTATGCAAAAGGAAGGAATCCAGTACTTATACATTGGGGATGCTGCTTATCCGAATCGACTTAAACACTGTGAAGATGCGCCCATCGTGTTGTTTTACAAAGGCAATATTACATGGAATGCTCCTAGATCTATAAGTATTGTAGGCACACGCACTGCCACTAACTATGGTTTGGAGTTTTGCAGAAAATTGATATCAGACCTACAGGCCTTAGAGGTTCAAATTGTTTCTGGGCTCGCCTTCGGAATCGATATTCAAGCGCATTTAGCTGCTTTAGATCAAGGTTTAGAAACCGTTGCATGCTTGGCACATGGGCTGCATACCACTTCTCCAGCATCGCATGCAAAATATGTCGAAGAAATTCAAAAAAACGGTGGCATTATTTCGGAGTTTCCTACCGACGCCATAATGGATAAAAAGAATTTTGTTCGTCGAAATAGGATTATAGCTGGACTATCTCAAGCTACAGTGGTTGTAGAATCTCCAATACGAGGAGGTAGTCTATTGACCGCAGATATGGCAAACTCCTACAACAGAGAAGTCTTTGCTTTACCTGGGCGGATAGATAATAGCAAGAGTGTAGGTTGCAATACGCTTATTAAAACCAACCAAGCTAGATTGATACAATCGGCAGCGGATTTGGTTTATATTCTAAATTGGGATTTAGAGAAAGTTAGCAAACCAAAAGCTACTCAGATGCCATTGTTCATCGATTTAGATCCAGAAGAAGAAAAACTATTTGACCTATTAAAAACTAAAGGAAAAGAAAATTTAGACTTGTTGGCTATCGAAGCGGCGATGAGCCCACAAAAAGCAGCTAGTTTGCTGTTGGGCTTAGAACTAAAAGGAGTAATTAGAACTTTACCTGGGAAACAATTTGAATTGATAAACTAACTCAAGTTTCGCATGTTATAAACAGTAGTGTTCCAGGCTTAATAAATAGAAAGTACAGTATATAACCCTTTGCATCCTATTCTCTAGCTTATCATTCTAGACGGCGATTCAGGATCTCCTTGTTCTTATCGTAACTGTAGAAGATTAAATCTTACTATTTAGAATCTTGCTTAAACTATTCTATTTACTTTTTTGCATTGCCCCCAAATCATTGAGAAATCGAGACCCCGAAGCCTCGGGGAAAGTAACAAAAAACTCTAGACCAAACTTGTACATCGGCTGTATGGCGAGATCTCGCTATCAACACTCGATGTCCTGCGCGACGGCCATTTTAATTATTTGTGTTTCACCATAAGATTTGAAAAGTAGATTTAATGTCTAATTATTTTAATTGAAGGTTTGTAGTCGTTTAAAACCTTGGATATGCAAACGAAAATAGTTCAAACCACTGGGATATTGCTAAAGACCTGAAACAAGATTAATTCCAAATAAATTCAACAAAAAAGTTATTGTTGGTAATTGTAGATATTTTAGAGCTTTTGGACATATTATTTAAGTGTATAAATAGCCACTCAATTATAAGGCTATTAGTGCTTAACAGTATGGCTTTGTAGCTTTGAGCCATCCGTCAAGCTCTGTAAATAACAGTAAACTAGTGATTTAAGTTAAGTACGAAACTTGAGTAACTACAAAAGGCCACAGTTACCTGTAGTCTTTAGTGTATCTAAAATTCATTAATTGTATGATTTGGGACTTAGTAGCCTAACTTTTCCCGAACACGTGTTAAGGTCTTATCTGCAATTAAACCTGCTTTTTCTGCGCCAGATTTCAAGATCTTATCCAGTTCTTCTAGGTTTTCCATATAGTAGGTGTACTTTTCTCTAGCATCGGCAAACGTATCGAATACCAACTCGAACAAGGCTTGTTTTGCATGCCCATAACCATAATTTCCGGCTTGATAGTTTGCTGCCATTTTTTGCGTTTGCTCTGGTGTTGCTAGTATTTTATACAATGCAAAAACATTGCAAGTAGTCGGGTCTTTCGGCTCTTCCAACGGTGTGCTATCTGTAGCGATAGACATCACTTGCTTTCGAAGTTCCTTTTTTGGCAAGAATACGTTTATGTAATTATCATTAGACTTACTCATCTTTGTACCGTCTGTTCCAGGAATATACATGGTTTCCTCTTGCACCTTCCCTTCTGGAAGCACAAAAGTTTCACCCAACTGTGCGTGAAATCGCGAAGCTACATCCCGAGTAATCTCTATATGCTGTAATTGATCCTTACCTACGGGTACTATATCGGCATCATAAAGCAAGATATCGGCAGCCATCAACATTGGATAGGTGAATAGCCCTGCATTTACATCCTGTAATCTATCGGCTTTGTCCTTGAACGAATGCGCAAGTGTAAGTCGCTGAAAAGGGAAAAAACACGATAAATACCAAGTTAGTTCTGTCGTTTGCGTTACATCGCTTTGGCGATAGAAGACTACTTTTTCTGGATCCAATCCAAATGCCAGCCAGGTTGCTGCAACGCTATAGGTATTTTCTCGTAGTGTTTTAGCATCTTTAATCTGCGTAAGCGAATGCAGGTCTGCAATAAAAATAAACGCATCGTTTTCTGGTTGGTGCGCCATTTCGATCGCGGGCTTTATCGCTCCTAAAATGTTTCCTAGATGTGGAGTGCCTGTACTTTGCACTCCAGTAAGTACTCTTGCCATAATATTATTGTTTTTCTGATTGCAAAGATACAGATAATCTGTTTTGTGCCGACTTGCTAAGTAAAACAAATTCTAAACTACAATTTCGCATGCTAAAAAACATTAGTATTCCGAGTTTAATAAATAGAAAGTATAGTATATAAACCTTTTCATCCTATTCTCTAGCTTGTCATCCTGGACGGCAATTCACGATCTCCTTGTTCTTATCATAACTGTAGAAGATTAAATCTTACTAGTTAGAATCTTACTTAAACTGTTCTATTTACTTTTTTGCATTGCAACCAAATCATCG
>Ga0079223_10001122_pt1 | contig 15457 bp, 10 predicted proteins | sample Stecom2011_FD_75072 | JGI IMG/M metagenome (GOLD analysis project Ga0079223, IMG submission 75072) | Agricultural soil microbial communities from Utah to study Nitrogen management - Steer compost 2011 | ecosystem: Environmental > Terrestrial > Soil > Agricultural land | place: USA: Utah... | reverse complement strand
TCCGATAACAGCCAGTCAATAATTGAAGACATTTGTGAAAAAAATCCGGCTTATCACTACTTGACTCTATCTCAAAATCATGGTTTGAGCACAGCGGTGAAGGCCGGCATCGACGCGTGCGAAACAGAGCTGGTGGGCTATATAGATTCTGATATTCAGACTACTCCGATGGATTTTCTACATTATTTTGCCTTTTTTCCGGAGTATGATATGGTAAACGGAATTCGAGCTAATCGAAAAGACACCGGTGTTAAAAAGCTATCTTCAAAAATCGCAAATTGGTTTCGCCGAACCATGATAAACGATGGTATTGAGGACACGGGTTGTCCATTGAAAATCATAAAAACCGACTTTGCCAAACGTATTCCATTTTTCGATGGCATGCATAGGTTTATCCCTGCATTAATCCAGCTTCAGGGCGGCAAGGTAAAGCAAATTCCCATTCAGCATTTTCCTCGATTTGCAGGCACCGCAAAATACAATCTGTGGAATAGAATGAAGAAACCCTTTTTCGATACACTGGCATTCAGGTGGATGCGAAGCCGATACATTCGATACTCCATAGAAAAGCAGGCATGAATCCCGATCACATTCAAAGCATCGGGTTTATAGCTCAAGGTCTTTTCGCCTCGCGATTTATCGTGCAGTGGATACGCTCCGAAAAAGTGGGTCGCGTATTGACACCTGTTTTATTTTGGCAACTGAGTCTTGTAGCATCTTTCCTTCTCATCATTTACAGCATTTTGGCTCAAGATCTGCCTGTACTGCTCGGGCAGGCAATCGGCTACTATATCTATGTCCGAAATTTGAGACTCAAAAGAGCATGGCGTGTCCTTCCTAAATATTTTAGATATTTTGTTATCGCTTTTCCTTTTATGGCCGGACTCTGGCTAATCTTTGGCGGACAACACAGCCTAATCGGCATTTGGGATCACCACGATAATGTGCCGCTCTTAGTTTGGGGTACGGTAGGACAGCTCATTTTTTCCTCCCGCTTTATTTACCAATGGTATTATTCCGAAAAGGTAAAACGCTCTGTATTACCCTTGGGATTCTGGATTATCAGCATAGTGGGAGCTATTTTTATATCCACCTATGCGTTTTACATGGATCTCTATCCCATTATTCTGGGGCACGTTTTCGGCTTTTTTATTTACAGCCGAAACATCGCTATCCATTTCAAATATCAAAAGAAATTAGCGGGCTTAAAAAAACCGCAAGCTTAGATTACATGAATTGATCTATACCAATTTATAAAGGCAGAAATCCCTTCTTCAAACGGAACTTTCGGGTTATAACCAATTAATTTCCGGGCACGATTTATATCTGCAAAAGTAATGTCTACATCGCCTTCTTGCATGGGCATTTGCTTTACATTTGGAGGTTTGTTCATATAGCGATAAAGAATAATAATCATATCACTCAACTGGATAGGAGTATTATTGCCCAAGTTAATTGTTTCGTAAACACCTGTATGCGTCAACAAATAATCCACCCCGTTGCAAACCCCCGATACGGTATCAGATATATAGGTATAATCGCGTGCGGTGCTGCCATCGCCATACATTTGAATTTGAGCATCGTCATCTATGAGTTTGGTAAATTTGTGAATGGCCAAATCGGGTCGCTGTCTGGGACCGTACACGGTAAAGAAGCGCGCATTAATCACATCTATTTGGTAAAGGTGATGATAAGTGAAATTCATCAGTTCCGCAGATCGCTTAGTAGCCGCATAGGGCGAAATGGGTTTATCGTCCACTTCATCCTCTTTAAAAGGAATTGATTTTTGATTTCCATAAATAGATGATGATGAAGCAAAGAAAAACTTTTTACATCCGGTCTCAACCATCCATTGCAGAATATTATGTGTTCCGTTCACATTTACTTCAATATAGGCTTTTGGATCTCTTATAGAAGGCCGCACACCGGCTTTTGCCGCAAGGTGAACCACAATATCAACCGGAGTTTTTAGTGTTTCAAAAAGCCGGTCCTTATCGCGGATATCGACTTTATAAAATGTAAAAGAAGGGTGATTCATAAAACCCGACATATTCCGATCCTTAATGCTTCGATCGTAAAATCTCGAAAAATTATCAATTCCTATAACTTCATGGCCTGCTTCCAGTAATCGTTCTGTTGTATGAGAACCAATAAATCCGGCGCAACCTGTCAGGAGAATTTTTGCCATGCCCAAAGATATAATTTTTGACTACTCAACTAGTTTATAATTTTACCAATGATTATATTTCTAATTTTGGGGTCTAAGCTGCTGCATGAAGATCTACCAACAATTCCTACTAATTCTCTGCCTTTGCGGGCTTACTTTCTTCGCCCATTTGGGTGAGTTCACCCCTGACTTGATGGAATCGCGAAACTTTATTACCGCGCGGGAAATGTTGAATGATGGCAATTGGATTTCTCCCACTATGAATGGTGAACCGCGGCTCGAAAAACCACCATTTCCAACCTGGCTTACTGCTTTATCGGCAAAATTTGGAGGTGGTCTCGACGACCCTTTTACCATGCGCCTTCCGGCGGCCGTATCGGCTACGCTTATGGTCTTTTTCTTCTTTGGATTTTGTCGCGAATTAAGTAAAGAAAAATACTTGCCTCTGCTCGGAGCCGCTATTATGGCTACCAGCCTTATGGTAATTCAAGAGGGGCGTACAAATAGCTGGGATATTCATGCGCACGCGTACATGCTGGGAAGTATATGGATGCTTTTGCGCGGCTGGAATAAAGGCGGTTGGCTTAACTACGCGGCAGCCGGCCTTTTAATGGGATTGTCTATTCTCAGTAAAGGCCCGGTTCCACTATATGTTCTTTGGCTTCCATTCATGCTCGCTTATGGTTTTGGCTATCGAAACGGTGTGCTAAAACGCTATTGGAAGCAAACAGTTTTGGTGTTTGTTTTTGGTCTACTAGTCGGTTTTAGTTGGCAGATTTATATTTACTTTGAGCTTCCGGAAGTAATGGAATACGTTATCAATAAGGAAACTGCTTCCTGGGGAGGTCGCCATGTGCGTCCGTTTTACTTCTATCTTCATTTCCCGGTATTTATTGGTATTTGGTCGGTTTTTGTTATTGCAAGTTTCTTTTATAAATATGCTAAGAAACGTGTAAATAGGTTCGGAAATTACCGCTTTGCGCTATTGTGGATTTTAATATCGGTTTTTCTTTTATCTGTCATTCCTACCAAAAAGGAGCGCTACCTCCTGCCCGTAATGATTCCCATGGCATTGATGGCCACTTATATGGTATATGCGATTATTAAAGCCTATTGGCAAAAGAGTGACACAAAAAGGGATCGGATTATCCTCCGCATTTTTGCGCTGATTATTGGCGTTGCAGCCGCTGCTTTGCCCGGCGTTGCATGGTTCATGAAAGATCAATACTTTTCAAGTATGCTTTTCATTGTCGGAGTTACTATTATCGGCCTGCTGGGAATACGTGAATTGTATTTGATAAAATCAAACAATGCTCCTCAACTCGTGGTTAATGCAATGATCATTATAGCTTTTTTCACCGGTCTTCTTACACCACAGTTAGCTGATATTCATTATCAATATCCCGATTTTAAAGATGTAGCTGCAATTCGGGAAATTCCGGAATTACAGGGTTTGCCTATAGTGGCTGATGCACAAGACCTAAACATGAAGTTGGTATGGTCTGTTGGCGACAAAGTGGGATATATAGACTTTTCGTCGCCAAACTGGGAATCAAAACTTCCTGCAGTGTTCATTACCAATGCGCCGGTGGATGGACGGCTGCCCAAAGAAGTTTTGGAGAAGATCGAACTGAAAGACTACGGAATTTATGATTATTTCAGGGATGATTCGAAGTACAAGGCTCATGTTTACTATATTACCAACTATGAGAATTAAAGTCTTTATTGTTTTTGTCCTAGGTCTTTTACTTTTCGGCTGCACTTCTGTAGATACCGCCAATATTGACAACCTGAATAATGGTAAAATACTCAAACTCGGACATGCGGGCCTGGGATTTAAGTCTCTAATAAACCCATTTAATCCGTACCCGACAAATGGAATTACGGCGCTAAAAAAAGCGATGGATTATGGCGCCGATGGCATAGAAGTCGATTTGCAAATGACAAAAGATAGTGTAATTATTCTTTATCACGACATGACATTAGAGGGCAGTACAAATATGGAAGGCTGTATTCCGGAAAAGACTTGGTCTGAAATTAAAAATGCAGAATACAAACTCGGCTTCTTTTACGATCTATTTCAGTCTGATAATATTTTGCGTTTAGACAGCCTCTTATCTTGGTGTCAAAGTCTCGACGTGTTTCCCCATCTCCACTTTGATACAAGAATTCATAATATGTGCGATGATACGAGTCCATATTCGTATAAAGTGGATATGGGCACAGTTCTCGTTCAACTGTTGACAGAATACCAAGTACCGCCGGAAAAAGTACTTATCATCTCATCCGTTTCTACGTTTGTTGAACATTTACAGACCATTAACAAAACATTTCCCATCTCCTACGAAGAAACAGCCGATTTTGAAAAAGGACTAAATCTCGTTGTGGAGCTCGGCATATCGTCTATGACAATCAAGCCAAAATTACTTACCAAAGAGAAAGTTGCCGAGGCGCATAAAAACAATATTGAAATTGTGACTTTTGGCGCGAAATCACGGAGTGGAAACGCAAATTTAATCCGCTTAAACCCCGATGTGATTCATAGTAATAATGTTAGGGCATTGATTGACTTGTTGAAAGAATAGTCCGGTCGCAGGAGTTTTATTTTTCAAGCAATCTCAAGAAATGCTGATCAATTGAAATACTAAGAAACACAGGCCTTGCCCTTCAAAAACGCTTAGAACTCCCCATTGGATTTACCAAAATAGCCGATTGAACCAATCCGGCAATCTCTTCCTTGTCAATATCATTATTGGGATTAACCCTAAAAATCCGAACCCGTGATCGATTACCATGCTCAAGAGCAGGGTGCACCATTTTCATCCCATCCATAAAACCGATGTAAGGCTCGCCTGTATGTTTATCTTGCCAGAGATAGCAGAGCATTTTGCCTTTGTAATAAAAGAATGGCAATCTGTATTTCCACTCGGGTGTAATGTGGGTATCACAATTCAAAATTATTTGCCGCAAGGCCAGGTAACAGCTCCTTAACGGTTCATCCTGATTTAAATAAAAATCATCAAGTTCTTTCAACTGTTGAGTTTCTACAAATATAGCGATGCGCCAACAAATATTGCCTGATAATTATATTCAAAAAGAATACTTAAAAAGCATAAAAACACATCAATTACTTCCCGGTTAGCTAAAGTAAACTCCGACACTGCCATGTATGAAAGTCGAATTAAAAAGATCACTTTTAAACCAATTTCATATTTTGAAAATCGGGTACTACACACCAAAACAATTAAAATTTCCGTCTTCCATAAATTTTTTGCTGTTAATCTACTTAGTTTCTGTTAATTTGCATGCTGACTTCGACTGATTCAAACCGTTTGTAAATCCGATAAAATGAATAGAGAAATTACCCAATGGCACAGCGGTGCTTTAAACAAAAACATGGAAATAGCCTGTTACGGGCACTACGGTTTTGCGCTTCTTATGCTTCCTACAGCTGCCGCCGACTATCTGGAGTACGAGCGATTTCATCTTATCAAAGCAATTAAACCGCTTATTGACGCGGGAAAAGTTAAAGTGTTTAGCATTAACAGCATCAATAACGAAAGCTGGCTCAACAACCGCATGAATCCCGAGCACAAAGCCATACGTCATAACCAATTCAACAACTACGTTTACAACGAAGTTATACCTTATATAAAGCACAAAACCAGTCCCGGCACACCTATCTATACAGCCGGCGCATCATTTGGCGCATTGCATTCGGCCAATCTTTTCTTTAAAAATCCCTGGCTGATAAACGGATGCATCGCAATGAGCGGGGCCTACGATTTGACAAACTACACCAAAGGATATTGGGATGAATCTGTATACTTCAACAGCCCCATGCATTACTTGGAAAACCTCAATGACGAAAACACCTTAAATCAAATTCGTCTCAGCAAACATATTCATATCATCTCCGGTTCGGGCGATTATGAAGCACCGGAATCTTCGCGCGCGCTATCGGCATTACTCAATCACAAAGGCATTCCAAACGACTTGGATATTTGGGGTCATGATATTAAACACGACTGGCCAACCTGGCTAAAGATGCTTCCATATGTACTCGGCTCGAAATTTTAACCTTTAAATTTTTTTCGCGAAAGCAACATTATTCCCTTGTAATTTAAAATATAATTATCTTAAATAATTCAAGGCAAACAACCACTTGACTGTAAAGCCATCTTGGTATTCGGTTTTGCTAAGAACATACTCAGACTTAGAATAAATGTAGGCGGAATTGATTTTTATTCCGAAAAAAAATTCGTGAACATTGTAATTAGGAAAACGCTTTTAAAGGAATACCTTAGCTTCACTTTTTAAACCTGCAACATTGCAATGACATTTACCGAGAAGGAATTCCATTCTGAAATAGATAAGCTTGATGACAAATCGCTTAAGAAGAAAGTCTTCATAATCATCTTTGGTACCCATACACCTGCCGGAAAGTTATTTGACATTATACTACTTATTCTCATAAGTATAAGTGTATTGGCCGTAATGCTTGAGAGTGTCCATTACATTCAATCGACCTACGGACACCTCTTGAGAGTTGTAGAATGGGTCGTAACCATCTTATTCACAATTGAATACATTGCTAGAATACTGGTTGTATTGAAACCACGCAAATACATTTTTAGTTTTTTAGGAGTAATTGATTTCTTGGCAATTCTACCCACTTTTCTTAGTTTAGTTGTTGCGAGTTCCCAGGGATTGGTAATTATTCGAGCCTTGCGCCTATTACGGGTTTTTAGGGTTTTAAAACTGGACCGATTTGTTTCAGAAGCGCAGATTTTGGGAAGAGCACTCGTTGCAAGTCGTCACAAAATCACCGTTTTCGGACTGTTTTTACTGGTCATTGTATTTATTCTCGGTAGCGTTATGTATTTTGTTGAAGGTGGTCAAGGCGGCTTCAACAGTATACCCTTGAGCATATATTGGGCAATTGTAACCCTTACCACAGTTGGGTTTGGTGACATTACACCGGTAACTGCGCTCGGCAAAATGATCGCGTCGTTAATCATGCTCCTCGGGTATTCCATTATAGCCATTCCAACAGGTATTGTGGGCGCCGAAGTATATAGGGGAATAGCCTCCGACCCGCGAGACGACCGTACGCTTATTTGTCAGGCGTGTGGTAGTGAAGGCCACAGGAAAGACTCGGTGTACTGCCGGAAATGTGGTGAAAAACTGGAGTTTTCTAAACCTAACTAGGGGATCGTTCGTATGTCATTATAATTTGAAGAGTCTAATCTTAATAAGTTTGTGAGTGATCGATATTAGCAGGCTTTGCAAGCCATACCTTTGAAATTACGAGGAATCTTAATCCTGATACGAATGATAATTTATACTACCGCTTTTTTATTGCGACGCTATATTCTATTTTTTATTGGAATTTGTTTTGGAATTACGACGGTAACCGCCCAGGTTTCTATAACCTGTCCGGGTGATATCAGCCAAAACAATGACCCCGGGAGTTGCGGAGCCATAGTACAATTCACCCACCCGGAAGGTACGGGTAGCGGAACAAATATTACTACTACGCTTGTCACCGGTTTAGCTTCTGGTTCCTATTTTGACGTTGGCACTTCAGAAGTGATATTTGAGGTATCAAACGATGAGGGGGATACTGATCAATGCTCGTTTTTTATTACGATAAATGATAACGAAGACCCCGTATTCGACTGTCCGGACAATATGGAGGTGCATCTTGAAGTTGGGGAATGTTCGGGAGTGGTTAACTTCGATGTGCCTGATGTAAACGACAATTGCCATGTATTTTCGGTATATCAAAGCGGCGGACAACCGAGCGGATCAACTTTTTCTGTAGGAGAGCATTATCTGGACTTCACTGCTTTTGATATAGATGGAAATCAAGCTTTTTGTCGTGTTATCCTTACCGTTCATGATGTTACTAATCCTGAAATCACTTGCCTTGATGATATTGTTGTTTCGGCAGCGGCGAGTTGCGAGGCTGTTGTAAATTACACACCACCTGTTGGAACAGATGCCTGCTCTACGCCCTCAACCGTATTAACTTCAGGTATAGGGTCGGGCGGAACTTTTCCAATAGGTACGACAACCGAGACATACACAGTTACCGATGAAGATGGAAACACTGCATCATGTAGTTTTAATATAACCGTTGTTGACGATACGCCCCCGGTTATAAATTGCCCGGCCGATCAGGCGATTGCTATGGGCCCTGACGAGTGCGAAGCAATAATTAACTTCCCTATCCCGAGTGTTAGCGATAACTGTCCAAATATTACGATAATCCAAACGAATGGCCTTCCGTCCGGATCAGCTTTTCCGGCAGGTCAGCATATTGTCGAGTTTACAGCTACCGATGAAGCGGGAAATACAGCTATTTGCGCATACACCTATACGGTTACCGAAACAATAGATCCTGAAATCATTTGTCCATCTGATATCGTAGTAGAAAATGAAGAAGGAATTTGTGGAGCCCACGTTATATTTCCCGACCCCGTTGGATATGATAACTGCAACATATACACCATTGAACTTACGAGCGGCATTCCTTCGGGCGAACTTTTCCCGATTGGCACAACGATAAATGCATATACAATCACGGACCCATCAGGTAATTCTGCGATCTGCAGATTTTCCATTACCGTTAATGACTCGGAGGCTCCAATAATTGAATGTGCAGACATAAGTGTACCGACTGACGCCGGGGCTTGTGGGGCAATGGTCAATTTTTTAGATCCAGCTGTAACTGATAATTGTGGAGTAAATACTTTTTCTCAGACCAATGGACCTGCAAGCGGAAGTATATTTCCGGTAGGGTCAACATCGATAGAATACACAGCAACGGATGTTGCAGGAAATACATCTTCTTGCACTTTTGAGGTTATCGTCGAAGATCAGGAGGCTCCTGAAATAACCTGTCCGGCAAATTTCAGCTTCACTATTCCAAATGATGAATGCACGACAGCAATTTCGTATCCCGACCCTGTTGTAACCGACAACTGCCCCGGAGAATCGTGGTCAGTAATAAGCGGTCCCCTTAATGGTGATGTTGTAAGCGCCGGAAATTATATTGTGCAATTTGAAGCGGCAGATGCAGCCGGAAATACGCGCACATGCGAATTAGAAATTTCCATTTTAGAAACTTCAGATCCGGTATTGGAGTGTCCCGGTGATTTATTCTTCCCCCTTAATCTTAATGATGCTTGTGAGGGAGTTGTGACTTTTGCCGCTCCCACAGCTACCGACGATTGCTCTGACGTAACCGTTGTGCAAACGGGCGGACCGGCTTCGGGCGATACTTTTCCGGCCGGCGCAACAACTGTTGAATTTACAGCAACAGACGAATTTGGAAACACCGACATTTGTAGCTTTGATATTGTTGTTATTTCAAGTTTAGAGCCTGAAGTATATTGTTCGAATGACATCGTAATACCGGCCGATCCGGGCGTATGCGAAGCCATTGTGAATTACGACGAGCCAACGTCAAATGACGATTGCGGTATTGCTACGATTCAACGAATTGTGGGCCCGGCGAGTGGAAGTAGTTTCCCACTTGGCGAAACCACTATTACATACGAGATTACTGATTTAGAAGGGAATTCGGGACTCTGCAGCTTTACGGTTACCGTAAATGACGATGAAAATCCGGAAGTAACCTGTCCGGCAGATATTGCAATCACACTTCCGGATGGAGATTGTGCGGGTAGCGTTATGTACGATTTGCCTATCGCAATTGATAATTGCGGAATTTCGGAACTTTCAATTACGGAAGGATTTGAATCGGGAGAAATGTTTCCTGTAGGAACAACAGTAGTTTCTTATGTTGCCACAGATAATTCGGGAAATACCACTTCGTGCAGTTTTAATGTTACCCTTATCGAAAATGTTCCACCGGAAATCAACTGCCCTGCCGACATTATAGTTGACAACGATCCCGGAATCTGTGGAGCTGTTGTAACTTTTACTCCTCCCATCGGTACTGACAATTGTGGGGATGCTACAACAGTTCTTAGCGCAGGATTGGATTCGGGTAGCGAATTTCCGGTAGGTACCACAACGGTTACCTACACTGTTACCGATCTATCGGGCAATCAGGCTGACTGTTCATTTGAAGTTACCGTAACTGACACCGAAAATCCGGTATTTACCTGTCCGGAAGACATTATTCTTGAATCAGCTTCAGATCAGTGCGGAGCTGCCTATACATTCACTGCTCCGGAGGCAAATGACAATTGTACGGCAAGCCCCCTAATTACCCAAACTTCCGGGCCCGTCTCGGGAAGCGTTCTTCCACTTGGTGAAACGATTTTCACATTCACCGCCGAAGATGATGCAGGGAATATCGAAACATGCTCTTATACAGTGAGTGTTGTAGACGTAACGCCACCGATTTTTACCGATTGCCCATCAGACTCGACTGTTTATCTTACTGCAAATTCCTGCACCGCAACAATAAATTACGGAAACCCACTTGCCTCAGACAATTGCAATGTGACCATTTCGCAAACGGCCGGCCCTTCAAATGGAGCTGATCTCGGCCCGGGCGAATACCATTACGAAATTACGGCAAGCGACAATGCCGGCAATACAGTAATATGTGTGTTTAGCTATACCGTCATCGATACAATTGCACCGGTCATAACTTGTCCCGCCTCGTTTGACACCTGCAATTTAAACCCGGAGTTTGAATTTCCGACTGCGACAGATAATTGTGCTATCGACACTATAATACAAATTGAAGGTCCTGCAAGTGGATCACCATTTCCGGAAGGAGAAACCGAACTTAGTTTTGTAGCCTACGATTTGAGTGGAAATACCGACACGTGTTCATTTTCGATTACCGTTCTAAAATCGGCACCCCAGCCGAATGCCGGCGAAGACATGGTGCTGTGTGATGAGTCAGTGGCCACCCTTACGGGAAATGACCCCGATGGCGCACTTATAACCTGGACACGACTGGAAGGTACGGGAGATATCTCGAGTCCGAATGAAGCGCAAACTCAAATTACCGGGCTTGAAGGCGGAGTAAGCCGCTTTGTATATTCCTTGGATCCACAAACCGGATGTGAAGTAAAATCTGATACGGTAACAATAATCGTAGAAAACGGAGTTACAGTAGATGCCGGCCCAACGCTACTCATTATGTACGGTAGCAATACCACTCTTTCTGCATCGCCATTGTCGGAAGGCGGAACCTTTATATGGTCGCCCGCCAACGACTTAAACTGTACCGAATGTGAAAACCCTGTAGCTTCGCCCGACATCACCACTATTTACACGGTAAACTACACAAGTTTAATAGGATGCCCGGCCTCTGATACTGTTATAGTTCGTGTATTTAGAGAATTGCCAAATACTATAACACCCGATGGCGATGGCGTGAATGACGTTTGGAATATTCCGGAAATTGAAAGATTTCCGCAAGCGCACGTGGTGATATACAACCGATGGGGAAATACCGTATACGAAAGCACCGGTTATCACGACCCATGGGATGGTACTCATAATGGTAAGGAACTTCCCACCGGTTCGTACTTTTACATCATTGATTATAAAGTACCGGGAGAAGAGGTGATGAACGGAACGGTGAACATAATTCGATAAGGCATGAAATTAAAAATATACATAGTTGCAGCATCCTTATTCGTATCGCTTCAGGCGATTCAGGCGCAGCAATTGCCCCAGTTTAGCCAATACATGCAAAACATGTATGTGCTTAACCCGGCTGCATCAAGTCTCGAAAAAGATATTGATATTAACCTGGGATTCAGACAACAGTGGGCCGGATTTGAAGGAGCTCCTCAAACGTATTACGCAAATGGTTCGGTAAACTTGGGGAAGCGACCCGAGCCTCAAACTGTAAAATATTCTATACCAATTAGTCGCAGAGACTTATTTGCCAACGCCCCTGCAAAACGATATGCAAAACACGTTGTAGGTGGAATGGCGGCAATAGATGAATATGGGCTTTTCAAAAGAACCTCGGTGATGGCGAGCTATTCGTACCATATGCCAATTGCAGATAAATACTGGTTGGCCATAGGTACAAGCCTGGGGTGGTACGGTTTGGATTTTGGCGTGAATAAAGCAATACTTGAAAATCCGGTCGATAACACGTATTCCGATTTTATTGCCAATGGAACCCAGTCAAATCTTTTTGACATAAACGGTGGAGTGTACTTGTATAGCGACCGCGCCTTTTTGGGTTATTCGGTTTATCAAATTGCCCAAAATGAGATTAACCTCGGAAATAAACCCTCTGTAGATAACCTCAGCGATGCGAAACTAAAAATTCATCAATTTGCGACAGTAGGATACCGCATTCCGATCTCTCAGCATTTTGATTTGACCCCGAGCGCAATGTTTAAAATTCTCGGACCCGCCCCGCTATCTGTAGACCTTAATCTAAAAGCTGAATTGTATCGAAAACTGTGGTTCGGTGTTTCTTATCGCAACGAAGATGCGGTATCGATATTAGCCGGATTGCATATAAGTGAGTGGATGAAGGTAGGCTATGCCTACGATTATGTAACATCATCTATAAATGACCTGAGTAGCGGAAGTCATGAGATCGTACTCGGCTTCCAATTCAACAGAAAACAGAAATAACATGTACCCAATAAAACTATTCCTCCTCTTTGGTTTTACCGGATTAAGTGTTTTGGCACTTGGCCAATCGGATACAATTAATTTTTCGCGTGCCGAAAAGTTATCAAACGCCGTAAACTCTACTGCCGAAGAAAGTTTCCCGATTTTTAGCGAAGATGGAAAAACGCTCTACTTTGCCCGTACTTTTCACCCGGAGAATACCGGCGGAAAATATAGCGGACAGGACATATGGATGAGCAAAGTGGATGGAGATAAATTTCAAAAAGCTGAAAAGCTATCAGGTCTAAACTCGAAAGAAAGCAATGTAATTGTTGGCGTATCGGCCAACGGCAATCGGCTTTATGTATTGCATCACCATGCCGAGGATGGAAGCATAAGCCCGGGAGTATCTATTTCGGACTTTAATCCGGATCAAATCAACTGGAGCAAACCTAGACCATTGATTATTCCCGATTTACAAGTTTACGGCACCTACTACAGCGCCTATGTAAGTCCGGACGAGAACTTTATACTCTGGTCGTTGCCCGCTGATAAAAGCACGAAACACAACGACTTATATGTTACTCTTTCGGGCGATCAGGGTGTAACCTGGACACCACCCATTCCATTAGGGCCGAATATTAACACTGATAATGATGAGATAAGTCCGTTTTTCGATTCAAAAGAGCGTGTGCTTTACTTCTCAGCAAATAAACCAACTGACATGGATGATTACGATATTTACTACTCCGTACTTCTCGATGATTCGTGGACCCATTGGTCTTCGCCCGAAAATGCAGGATCGAAAATCAATTCAGACAGTTTTGACGCTTATTTTCATTTAACTCCGGAGGGTACTGCCTTTTTTAGTAGTAACCGAAACGATAGTCTATCAAGTTTATATGTTGCAGATCGCATCACGATAGAATCGAGACTCGATAGCATAGATGCCATTGCCGCTGATGTAACTACCGAACGCAGAGAACCGGTATTGATTATCGAAACAACTGAAGGCGGAAAAGTAAGAGATCGTTCGTTAGAAAGCTTGAGTAAAAAAGAGCTTTTAGACAAAGACACGTATATACGTTTTGTTTATTTTGAGTACGACAAGTACGATATCAGCGCCCGCTACATTGAGGTGCTCGATGCCGTGGCACGCATTCTGGATGAGCACCCGCACATGACTTTACTCATTGAAGGACATACCGATGCAATAGGAAGCGATGCGTACAATCAAATATTGAGCGATAACAGAGCTGCTGCTGCAAAAGAGTTTTTGGTTATTAATGGGGTGATACCCGACAGAATTAGTACGATTGGAATTGGAGAAAAAGAGCCTTATGCCTCAAATCTCACCGAGGAAGGTCGAGCTTTAAACAGAAGAGTAGAACTTTTCTTTAAAGAAGAATAGCTAAAACGCGAACAGGTTTATTGTTATTGTCTTATCTTTTCTTTTTCCCTACCCGAGGATTTTCTTTTTTTGGTTTTGACTTTCTACCGGTCTGAATTCCTTTGCGCTTTCGTTCGTGAAACGCACCTTTAAATTCGGGATCTGCTTTTCTTTTGTACGCATCAATCTCTCGCGCCATTTCATGCTTTTCACCGGGAATAAAATCTCCGGTTTCGACTTCTTCCGGAAATGGGGTTTCGGTAATATCATCTTCAATATACTCTTCAATTTTAGCCAAATAATACCTTTCCAATTCATTTACAAATGAGACAGCTACTCCTTCCCTATTAATTCGTGCTGTACGGCCAATGCGGTGCAAATAATCTTCGGGCGATTTAGGCACTTCGAAGTTTATAACATGCGAAACGTTGTCGACATCAATTCCCCGTGAAGTTACGTCGGTAGTAACGAGGATACGCACCTCGCCTTTTCTAAAATCGTCTAAGGCATTTATTCGGGTGTTTTGCCCCTTATTTCCATGCAGTACGCGTACGGTTCCTGCACCATGTCTTTCCAGCCATTTAAAAGCGCGCTCTGCGGCATCTTTAGTCCGGCAAAAAACCATGACACGGTTCCAGGATTCATCCTTCAATAGGTGCATCAATAAGTTTAGCTTGGATCGGAAATTTAAAACCGGATACCACTTTTGAATTACTTCCTTTACGGGCTTCTCAATATTTTCACTTTCTACCCGTGTAGGGTGTTCCAAGAACTCGGCAGCGAGGTGCTCCACCCTTTCGGGAAACGTAGCTGAAAACAATAAATTCTGTCTCTTTACAGGAATGATTTCGAGGACTTGACGAAGTTGTGGCATAAACCCCATTTCCATCATTCTGTCCGCTTCGTCCAGAACCAGCGTTCTAATTTGTCGGGTAAAAACATGTCCAAAACTATATAGGTCTATGAATCGACCCGGTGTAGAAACAATTATATCTACTCCTTTCTCCAACAAATCGACTTGTTCCTTTTTACCTACACCACCATACAAGCATACACACCTCAGGTCGGTATAGGTCGTAAGTTGCTCAAGGACTCGAAAAATTTGGATTGCCAATTCTTTTGAAGGCGCCAGAATAAGTGCTCTCGGATGCATTTCTTGGGCATATTTCACCTTAAGCACAAGTGGTATGAGGTATGCCAACGTCTTTCCTGATCCGGTTTGGGCAATTCCCAGAACATCTTGTCCTGCCAAAGCAGGCACTATTGCTTTTTTCTGAATATCAGTAGGTTCAGCCAACCCCATATCATCGAGCGCATCGATA
>Ga0079223_10001114_pt1 | contig 15485 bp, 14 predicted proteins | sample Stecom2011_FD_75072 | JGI IMG/M metagenome (GOLD analysis project Ga0079223, IMG submission 75072) | Agricultural soil microbial communities from Utah to study Nitrogen management - Steer compost 2011 | ecosystem: Environmental > Terrestrial > Soil > Agricultural land | place: USA: Utah... | reverse complement strand
TGGTCTGACTGGCAGGCTGCCATTGAAGTCCTCGCCGCCGCCGGTGCAGAAATCGGCATCGACATCACAACCGCCTATCCGGAGTGGGGTGTATTCCAGACGGTCGTCACCAAGTCAGATGCTCCGCTGCCTGAAGACTATGACATCTTCATGATGTACACGGATGGCGCCGGTCCGACGCAGCCGTGGAGCCGTATCCGCAAACTGCTCAGCTCCGAGTTCATCGGCATGAGCAGCAACTGGAACGGCAACTGGGGCCAGTACTCCAACCCTGAGGCCGATGCGCTGATCCAGGCGATCCCGAGCGAGACCGACCCCGAAGCGTTGAAGGAAATGTACACGGAACTGGTCAACATCTACCTGACCGATATTCCGTCCTTCACGCTCATGTACCGCCCGCAGTCCTTCCACACAGTGAATGAAAGCGTGTGGACGGGATTCCCCTTTGACGGCGACGGCAGCGAGCCGCCCATTCCCCCGCTGAACTGCACCGACGGTTGGGCTATCGCATGTCTCTATAACCTGGAACTCGTCAACCCGTAAACAAGTCAGTATACAGGTGACAGTTACTTCACACGTCGGGCGCAGTCCTGGGACACCCCAGGGCTGTGCCTGCGAAGTAACTGCACCTCATTCGCTTCTGTCACCGAAGTAAGCGAGGAGCGTTTCGTTGAAAGGGTATCGAAACTATTATCTTAAGAAACTGGCCTGGTTCATTGTCACCCTGGTGGTCGCGTTTATCCTGAATTTCATTTTGCCCCGCCTTATGCCAGCAGACCCCGTGGCGGGCATTGCCGCACGGATGGCGCAAGGCAGCTCCAACGCAACCGGTGTTCAAGCGGTCTATGAGCAATATACACGGCTGTTCGGCACCGACAAGCCCATGATCGAGCAGTTCTTCATCTACGTTAAAAATGTAGTTCGTGGCGATTTTGGTTACTCGATCAGCGAATACCCGCGAACGGTTGCAGACGTCATAAAGTCGTCGATCATATGGACGGTTGCGCTGCAATTCCCAGCTATCATTGTCGGTTGGATCTTAGGAAATACGCTCGGCGCTCTAACAGCTTACCTTAAAGGGAATTTTGACAGACTTCTGCTCCCTTTCAGCATCTTCCTCAGCAGCATCCCCGCGTTTGGGATGGCAGTCATTTTGCTGGTGATCTTCGCCGTCGATCTGAAAATATTCCCCACATCCGGCGGCTATGGGTATGACATGATTCCCAACACCAGCGCGGAGTTCATGTGGTCGGTCATTGTTCACTATCAACTGCCATTCTGGTCGATTGTGTTGATTACCATCGGCGGGCAGGCGATCGGGATGCGTTCAATGGCTATCTACGAGTTGAATGCGGATTATGTGAAGTATGCGCGTTTCCTGGGGATCAAAGACAGCAAAATCATTCGATACGTCTTCAGAAACGCGATGTTACCCCAGATTACAGGACTGGCGCTCTCAATCGGAACCATGATCAGCGGGGCGCTGGTCGCTGAGATCGTGTTCAGTTATCCGGGGCTTGGCTCTACCATTCTGACAGCCGTGCTCGGGGGGGACTACCCGCTAATTTCGGCAGCGACACTGATTATCACGATCATGGTGCTGGTCGCGTTCCTGGTTCTCGAGATCGTCTACGGGCTGATTGACCCCCGGATTAAGGCCGCGCAAACAGAGTAGGCGCAGATACGACTATGAAGATTTTACTAAGGCAGATTTTTCGATCAGGAAAGTTTCTCGTTGGCTTTGTGATCTTCACCGTCATCGTCTTGACGGTGTTAATCTACCCGTTGTTTGTAAAAACGCCACCCTTGCGAACTCTCAGCCGCGGAGCGTTCCTTCCGCCCGGGATCTATGTGAACGTTTACGATAGTATGAATTTCTCCACCCGGTATACGTTGATCCTGGAAGAGGCGACCGCCAAACGTATTGCCAGCAAGTTAAGCGATGCAGACCGCCTGGCTATGCGGGATTGGCTGGTGGCAATGGAAATCCCAGAGGGTGATATCGACATCAGTGATACCGCCCAACTCCTTCAGTTGTGGAAAGACACCTTCGATCCCACCGCGCGCATCCCCGGCATGACAAACGCCGATCGAAATTATTACATCCGCCTCACGAACTCGCTGAAAAGCCTCAGCGACACCGAAGGCGCAACGGTTGCCGCTCTGAATCAAGATACGAACGCGCTTGAAGAGCAGTACATGATCAGCCCCACCGACTATGTGAATGTCAACGAAGTGCCAAATACCCGTCTGCTACTGCTAGGAACGGATAACTTCGGTCGTGATGTCCTGACCGAGCTGGTGGTCGCTACCGGCGTATCCTTGCTCATCGGGTTTATCGCGGGGACGGTAGCAACTTCAATCGGGCTGGTTCTTGGTTTGGTATCCGGGTATGTCGGCGGTTTTGCTGATGATCTGATTGTCTTTATCACCAACCTGTTCACCGTCATTCCGTCTTTTATTCTTCTGATCCTGATTTCATTCAGCATTGGGCAAGAGCGGCGCGGCGCGTTCACAATTGCCGTGGTCATCGGGCTGACGTCCTGGGTCTGGACGGCCAGGGCAGTGCGCGCGCAGGTGATCTCGCTCCGCAACCGCGATCACGTCAACCTCTCAAAACTATCTGGGCATTCTATCTTCCACATTCTCCTAACAGATATTCTGCCCTACATTGCGTCCTATGTTGTCATGGCGCTGATCTTGCAGACTTCGTCCGCTATCCTGGCTGAGGCAGGGCTATCCATCCTCGGGCTAGGGCCGAGAACGACCGATGTTCCCACGCTCGGGTTAATGATGAACTGGGGAATGATCTACCAGGCTCACATCTTGGGGAAGTGGTGGGCGTATTTCCCTGTGATCCTCGTCATTGCTTTAATTTCGTTCTCGATGAACCTGATGAACACCGGCCTTGATCAAGTTTTCAATCCGGCATTAAGGGACTAAGCGATCATCATGTCAAAGATCGTGATAGAAGTAAATGGACTCACGACGAAATACGTCACCCGCCTGCGAGAAGATGTTTATGCGGTTGATCATGTTTCGCTGAAGGTTGAAGAAGGAAAATCGGTAGGCATCGCCGGCGAATCAGGGTGCGGAAAATCAACGCTAGCCCTCAGCCTGATGGGGTATTACTTCGCACCGCTGCGCTATTCCAGCGGAGAGATCATCATCGATGGGCAGAACATCACAGGTATGGACCCGGATGACGTCCGCAAGACCATCTTAGGCGACGAAATTTCTTATATTCCACAGGCCGCGATGAACGCGCTCAATCCGACGCAGAAAGTCATCAGCTTCATCGAGGACGTCATTCGCGCCCATCATCCGATGACCAGCAAGAAAGCGATCTATGACCTCGCCAGGGAGCGTTTCGAGCTGCTGGGATTGCCACCAGAAGTCCTACAGAAATATCCGGTCGAGTTGTCCGGTGGAATGAAACAGCGCACGGTGATTGCGACCTCAGTAATCTTGTCTCCCAAGGTGCTCATCGCAGACGAGCCGTCCTCAGCGCTCGATGTGACCTCTCAGAAGATGGTTATCAAGATGATCTTGGACCTGATGGAAAAGGGCATCATCAAAGCGCTGATCTTTATCACGCACGAACTGCCCCTGCTCTACCACGTCACCGACGATATTATGGTCATGTACGCCGGGCAGATCGTGGAAACGGGCACCGCCCACGAGGTTGTCTTCGACCCAATCCACCCCTACTCAAAGGCTCTCATGGGGTCCATCATCGTACCAGAGTCGGGGCTGCGAGATGTCAAACTGACGGCTATCCCCGGCACACCGCCTAATCTCAAGAAACCGCCGGCTGGATGCCGGTTTGCGGATCGCTGTCAATTTGTGATGCCAGAATGCAGAGTGGCGCCGGTCGATCTCCATGATATCGGGGGAGGACGCGCCTACCGCTGCATCATACCGCAAGAAGAATTACGAAAGGCTTACCAAAATGAGCGGTGATATGGACATCCTGAGCGGCAAGGGTCTCACCAAAGTTTTCGGTTTCGGCTCCCAAAGGACCATCGCTGTTGATCACGTCGATTTCAGCTTCAGAAAAGGCGAAATCATCTCGATTGTCGGTGAGTCAGGTAGCGGAAAAACCACCTTAGCGAAGATGCTGTTGGGGCTGCTCCAACCCACCGAGGGGGAGATATACTTCGACGGGAAACTGCGCGACATCCGCACCCACAAGAAGAAGCAGGAATACTGGAAAAACATCCAGGCGATCTTCCAGGACCCGTTCTCCTCATATAACATTTTCAGGAAGGTCGACACGGTGCTGCTCGATTGCATTCGGATGCGCGGCGGTCGCAGGCTTCCCTACGACGAAAAACGAGCGATGATGGAAGAGGCTTGCAGTTTTGTCAATCTGAAGTTCGATGAGTTGACAAACAAGTATCCCTTTGAGCTATCCGGCGGGCAGCAGCAGCGCCTAATGATTGCTCGTATCTTTTTGCTGAAGCCGAAGATCTTGCTGGCCGACGAACCCACCTCGATGATCGATGCCTGCTCGCGTGCGACCATTCTGGACACGCTGATGGATCTACGGAACGAGATCGGCATGACGCCGATCTTCATCACGCACGATATTGGGCTGGCCTACTATGTGTCAGACACTGTCTACATCATGGAGCGCGGCAGATTTGTTGAAAGCGGCTCTGCCGATGACGTAATCTTGCACCCGAAAGAGAACTACACCCAACGCCTGCTCAATGATGTTCCCAAACTGCTGGAAGAATGGGACCTATCAACGGTGTAGCGCCGCTAACAGCGCCACAAGGGTAGTCTCACAACGAGCCGGCGTGCGCTTGCCAGACTTCCTGCAGCGGTTTGTAGCTGAGCAATATGATACCCTCCTGCTGAATAACCTCACGGACGGCTGCGGAGACCATGCAGTCCAAATCGGCCTGGCGTATCGGGGCGCCGTGGGAATCGATGGCAAGCAACTCGGCGTCTTCCAAACCTGGATGCACCGCCCATTCGCTTAGCCCCGCCGGAAGCTCGCGCAATAACCGGATATACAGGTCCAGTTTCCCGGCGTGACCCAGGCCGTAGCTGTCCAAGATGTCATAGTCGTTGGCAGGCAAATCCTGACGTTGCGCTCTTTCAGGCACGAAAGACTGTGGGGCGCGCAACGCAAGCCCATATTCTCTTGCCAGCCCAAACAGCACGTCGAAGATCTCAGGCTTCCGGGCAATCCTCAGAGAATGCCAATCGAGATGGGTCGGCGTGAGATCGGCGGCCAACACGGTTTCGATTTGCGCCCTGAACTCTGCTTCCAGTTCATCCATCCTGACCTGAGCGAAAAATTCGTCCATGCGCTCGAAGTTATAGAAGTAGCCTGTCTCGTCGACAAGGGTCGGCACCTGATCGATGCAGACCAGCGGTCTCCAACGGTAATTGACGCTGTCGCCTAAGGCTGTCAAGTGAGCGCCGAAGGGAACCGCCGGATGTTCCGCGAGCCAGCGCATCGCCTGCGGCGCCCAGGGGCATGGAACCATCAAGGTCGTGGAGCAAACAACGCCTTCCGCGAGCGACCGAAAGATAGCCACATTCGTGGAGTGGCACATTCCAAAATCGTCCGCGTTGATAATCAGCAATCGCGCATCAGCCGGATATCCTAAAAGCTCGTTGGTATTGGCTCTCTGTGTATGGCTCATGAGGCTCATGCATCCATTTCTTGGTGATATGCCGGGATGGGTTGTGGCTGGATCGCCAGCATATAAGCAGCCAGCAACCCGGCATACACCGCCAGCAGGCACACGGGGATGACTTCCAGCGAGAATTGACGCGCCAGCGCGCCCATCAACGCAGGGATGGCAGCCATGCCAACCCCTGTCGCGGCCATTTGCATCCCAATCGTATTAGCCGCATGGTAATCACTCACCCGCCTCCTCGTGCCCGACATCATCCCCGGAAAGATGGGCGCGATCGACAGCCCGATGACGGCCACCGCCACCACGTTAGCGATTTCGGACGGATTCCAGATCAGCAGTCCCGCGCCCAGGAGCGCTCCTACGATCCCGCCCAGCACCAGCCTGTGAATACCCAACCGCGCGGCGACAACCCCCGCCACGATCCGCCCGATGGTGAACGTGAACCAGTAGCTGCCCGCGAAGAACCCTGCCAGCGTCTCCTTCACCCCGCGTGACTCAGTCAACAGCGTGTACGTCCAGGTGCCGAGGCCGCCTTCCGCGCCGACATACAGGAAGAACAACAGCACGCTCAGCCACGCGCGCGGCTGCCGCAGCGTTTCCCCCATCGGCGTTTTATAATCCGTCAGCCTTTTTTCCGACTCGCCGCCCGATGTCTCCCCGTTGAGGCGCCACATGCCGAGCGTCAGCACAAAGCACGCCGCCAGCGCGATCTGAAATATGCCGACGGCTCGGTAACCGAACCGCCATGTATTCAGGACCGACAGCCCGAGCGTCATTAGGAGCGGGCCGATCGTAATCCCGACGCCCCAACTGGCATGCAGCCACTGCATCAGCCCTTCGCCGAAATTCGCCGCCACATATGTATTGAGCCCCGCGTCGATCGCGCCCGCTCCCAGCCCGGCGAACACGCCCAGCAAGACCATCATCCACCACTGCGGCACAAGTGTATAGCCGAGCAGCGCGACCCCCGTCAGAAAGCAACTGGTCGCAAGCATGCGGCCCACGCCCATACGCGCCAGCAGGATGCCGCTCAGGAAGCTGGCGGTCGTGTACCCGGCAACAGACGTGGCCAAGAACAGCCCGATGGCGTCCAGCGGAACGGAAAAATTAGCCCGAATAGACGGCCAGCCGACGCCTAGCAGGCCATCGGGTAACCCGAGGGCAATAAACGCAACAAACGCCAGCAAGATGATACCAATTCTGGGATGCTGTTTAATTTGCGTCCAACGGTACATTGCAATCCCTCTACTTCACAGTAGTCAGCGGGGTGATCTTTCGACTCGCCCGTTCGCTGTTCCTTTGGCGTGTCCGCAAAACATCCTTATCTGAAAAGCTGCCAAAAACCGACGGCTGGCTTGCCAGCCAGCCGCCATGTCTACCTACCCTCTCACTCTCATTCTTCCGCCGAAGACAGAACGAGAGATATGTTGTGGAGCCAGTCCATTCTAAGCGTTATGGACCTTAGCGACCAGTTGATCGACGATGGTCTCCGGATCCGCTGGCAAGTTGCCCGCGATCCAATTCAGGATATTTGGTAGCGGCATATCACGCACCAGATTGAAGAAGTCCGTCCCCAGCGTATCGTCGCCGGTTGGCATCATGTTCTGAACTTGCTGCAACAGCCCGGCCAGCGCCGCCGTCCCTGCCGGGTCATCTAACCATTCTCTCAACGTGCTGTTGCGGTTGAGCAGCGAGGGGAGCTGTTGAGTACTTTCCAGCGTCACACTTGTCGTCAGCCGGATATCCGCGGATGAACTACCCACCAGGATATCGAACTGCCCCGATTCGCTAACCCACTCATGATAGCGTGGGTCCCAATAGGCAAACGCGCGGCTGTCCAGTGTTACGCTCACGGCCTTGGTTTCGCCAGGCTCCAGCGCCACCTTGAAAAAGCTCTTTAGCTCTTTTTGCGGACGACGCAGCTTCGCCTCGTGATCATGCACATAAACCTGCACGATCTCTTTACCGGCCACACTACCGGTATTCGTCACGTCAAGCGAGACGGTGAGGCCATCCACATCCTTGAATGTCTCTGCCGACACGCCCAGATTGCTGTAGACGAAGCTCGTGTAACTCAGGCCATAGCCGAAGGGGAACAGCGTCGGCATCCCTTTTTCGTCGTAATACCGATAGCCGACGAAAATGCCTTCGCCATAGCGGACCTGCCCCGCCTCGCCAGGGAAGTTAATGTGCGCTGGAGTATCGGACAGCTTAAGCGGGAAAGTTTCCGCCAGCTTGCCGCCTGGATTGACTTTTCCAAACAGGATGTCGGCTATCGCGCCACCGCCTGCCTGCCCCATCATCCAGGCTTCCAGCACCGCGGGCACTTCATCGATCCAGTCACTCATGGCAACCGCGGAACCGTTGTTCAAGATGACAACCGTCTTCGACTGCGCCGCCGCAACCGCCTTGATCAGCGCAACTTGCTGTTCAGTCAGGTCGATATCAGGCCGGTCGTAGCCTTCGGACTCCTTGTACGTCGGTAAGCCAATATACAGGAGGGCAACGTCAGCCACGCGTGCCAGCGCGACCGCTTCATCGATTAGCGCCTGGTCAAAGCCTTCTTCCATCTTGTAACCCGGCGCATAGGTCAATTCGGCGTCACCAGCCAACGCAGCCAGCTCGTCAAACGGCACATCCAGTCGAGTCGGCGTCACGTGCGCGCTGCCACCCCCCTGATAGTGCGCTTGCTTGGCAGTCACGCCGATGACGGCGATCTTGGTCATATTCCGCAGTGGCAGCAACCCTCCCACATTCTTAAGAAGCACGATGGTCTCACCGGCGATCCGGCGTGCCAGCGCATGGTGTCCATCCACGTCAAGCTCGCTCTCGCCCTTGGGTGTTTCTTGCGCGCGCAGCACGATCGTCAGAAGGCGTTCGACCATCTCGTCCAATGCGGCTTCGGCGAGGGTGCCCGCGTTGACAGCGTCGATCACCGCCTGGACGTGTCCCGGCTGCGGCCCTGGCATTTCAAGCGCTAATCCCGCGCTCAGCGATGCAACCAGGTCATGCACCGCGCCCCAGTCCGAGACAACAAATCCTTCGTGTCCCCATTCATCCTTAAGGACATCGGTCAACAGCCAGCCGTGTTCGGCGCAGAGCGTGCCGTTAAGCACGTTGTAGGCGCACATCACTGACCAGGGCTGCGCTTGCTTCACGGCGCGCTCGAATCCGGCCAAATAGATCTCTCGCAAGGAGCGCTCATCGACTACGGCGTTGATCGAAAACCGCTCAGATTCCTGGTTGTTGGCTGCGAAATGCTTCAGTGAGGTGCCAACGCCTTTGCTCTGCACGCCTTTGATCAAACTGGCAGCCAACTCACCAGCGAGATAGGGATCTTCTGAAAAATACTCGAAGTTGCGGCCGCACAGCGGACTGCGTTTGATGTTCATCCCCGGACCCAGCAGCAAATCGACGTTGAGCGCGATGCACTCCTCGCCCAACGCCTGCCCCAGCTCATAGATCAGGTCGCGGTCCCAGGTGGCGGCCAGCGCCGACGCAGTCGGAAAGCACGTCGCCGGGACGTTTTCTGACATCATCTCGTCGGGGTCAGCGGCGCGCCGGACCCCATGTGGGCCATCCGACACCCATATACTGGGGATATCCAGACGCTCAACTGGCACAGTCTGCCACGCGTTGGCGCCGACACAGATCGCAGATTTTTCTTCCAACGTCATCTGGCGAACAAGCTGTTTAACGTCCTGGCGAGTATGGTTTGTGGTCATGGATAAATCCTTTTGCGTGTATATCAAGCCTGGCTACAAAAAACAGTTGCAGCACAGCAAGCTGCTAGCGAGGTCCGGCTAAGAGAACCGCCCGCTGGCCGCTGACTCGCTCCCTGCTACGATAATGAGTTAACTGAAGAACAGGCGAAGGACTGCCGCGATTTGCCAGTGAGTTCGTGTCTCGCCTCTAAACAAAGCTATCACGCTTTCACAAACCCAGTATAGCCTGATTAACCGTCCTAGCAATCACCTTTAGCAGCTCAAAATAGAGCGTGCACCATGCCCCGATTGCCTTTATAGGACGCCGTTACCTTGCGGTTGAAATGGTTGCACAGCGCCTTAAGGTAGCGTTCGGCGCGGCACGGTGACATGGCGTACGCTACGAGCATCACGATTCGGCTCCGGTCAGCGCTGTGGCAGCCTTGCTTGGCACTACACCGGCCAGCGTCAACCGCAGCGGCGTTGGCCCGCCCCGCCCCAGCAATCCGAGGCCGTACACGACGACCGCAGCCAGGGTCGCCCCGATCAGCGCAGCGGTCGCGTACACCGACAGCGGCGGACTGCCGAGCACGTAGACGGTCAACAACCTGGGCTCAAAGCATAGCACAAATCGTGACTTCGGTGCCGGTTGCGTCCGCAATGTCGCGCACGAGCCTCGCCCCGCGCAGGATAACGGCACGATCACCCCCACCGCCGCGCTCAGCGCTTTCCCGTACACGCCGGAAGAGTCGATGCGCGCGCTCAAGCATTTCTACACGGTGCACGGCGCGGCGCTGTGGAGCATGTATGGCTTTCGTGACGCGATCAACCTGACCGAGAACTACGTCTCGCGTATCTATATGGGGCTGAATCAGGCGCCGATCGTTGTCATGATCGAGAACTGGCGGACGGGCCTGCCGTGGCGCCTGTTCATGGCGAATCCGGAAATTGCCCCCGCGCTGGAGCGGATCGGGTTTGTGCGGCATGCGTCCGAATAACGCGAATGACGCGCGCCACGCGGTCACATCAGCGAACGCGCCGCCCGAACTCGCGGACTCCTGCTGGTGCGCTTCACTCCTGCGAGGGAGTCTCCACATCGCCAGCACCGCGCTGAACAAGGCCATGATGCCACGCCAACGCTGCGGCCTGCGTCCGATCCGCAACACCGAGCTTGTTGAGGATCATGCTGACGTTGTTCCTGACGGTACCTTCAGCCAGGACAAGACGATTCGCAATATCGGGGTTCGTCAAACCGCGCGCGATGTAGCGGAGAATCGTAAGCTCGCGCTCGGTCAAGTCAGCGAAGATGGCCGTATCAGGCCGGACCTGCTGCCGCGCAAGCGCAAGCAATTTGTCGGCAATGGCGGGATCAATATGCGTCCGCCCCTCCACGGTGCCTTCGATCGCGGCGACAATATCATCGCCATCGGAGTCCTTGAGCAAATACCCCGAGGCCCCTGCACGGATCGCATCGAAAACCCACTCGTCAGCGCTGTAGGTGGTGAGCACCAGGATATGCGTGTCCGGATACTGCTCGCGAATGGCGCGCGTTGCACGAATGCCGTTCATGCCCGGCATTTTCAAATCCATCAGCACCAGATCAGGCTTCAGCTTGCCGACCAGTTCAACCGCCTGAGCACCGTCATAAGCCACACCGGCGACTTCAACGCTCGGCGCGAGGCTCAGAATAACGCGCAGCCCCTCGGTGACAACCACCTGATCATCTACGATCAACACCCGGATCATAGGCCGTCCTCAACAGTCAAGCGTATGGTTGTTCCGGTGGCAGGCGCGCTGACAATATCAAGCTGGCCGCTGCACAACAGCGCCCGCTCGCGCATGCCCACCAAACCATAGTGATCGTCCAGAGAGACCGTGTCTGGATCAAAGCCAATGCCATCATCGGAAACTGTCAGACGGAGCCTATGTTGCTCACGGTGCAGCGAAATGGTGACAGCCTGCGCCTGCGCATGCCGGGCTGCGTTGTTCAGCGCCTCCTCGGTGATGCGGTAAATGCTCTGCTCAACCTCTGGTGACAGTCCATCGAGGTCACTCGACATCGTAAGCGTAATCCTCATGCCGCTGCGCTCGGCGACCGAGTCGACCAGTTGGCGCATCGCGAGCGTGAGACCAAGGTCTTCCAGCGGGCTCGCTCGTAGGGCTTGCAGAGCACGGCGAGACTCTTGCAGACCGCTGCGGGTCACGTCCTGCAACTGCTTCACGGTGTGTCGAGCGTTCACCGGGTCTTTTTCGAGCTGCTTGTTGAGCGCTTCAAGCTGCACTGCGACCGCGCTCAGGGTATGCGCCAGTGTGTCGTGCAGCTCGCGCGCCAGCCGGTTTCGTTCGTGGCTCACAGCCAGCCGCTCGACGATTGTCGCATAACGAGTCAGTTTGATGTTTTTCGCCGTCAGCGCTTCACGGGCGGTCTTCTGCCCTGCCACCAGTCGCACGACGATAAACCCGACCACCGGATAAACAAATAACCGCCCGACGATATCATCCTTGATCAGGTCTATCGGTGCGCCATCCAGCGGCACCAGGAGCTGCATGAGAAGAGCTTGTAGAACTGCGGTGACTGTTGTGAAGACGATCACGCCTCGGAGATTGTACTGCGCAGCGATGATAACCAGCGGCACGAACAACAAGATAAACAGTCGCCCGCTTTCGCCATTCAATTCCTGTGCTGCCCCGTGTTCGACGCGCCACAGGATGGTATACCACTGCCCTACCAGCGCCCCTAATGTGGTGACCGTCAGCCCAAGCGGCAGGTACCACGTGCCAAGCCTGCGCCGCAACCAGCCGCTATACAGGTACAACAGCATCACAGCAGCGGTTAGCCTGCCAAGCAACAGCAGGGGCAGCTCCAGAAAAGAGAGATTACTCGCCTGATCGGGCAGATCGGGCGCATACACCACCAGCCAGAAAACATTGGACAGGCGGAACAGGGTCAGCAGTTCAGGTTCAATCTGCGCACGTTTCATCGCTCCACATCGTACCATGACTCCCCAATTGCCCGCAGTGACGCGCGTCATAAACAGGCGTGCAGACTGCACAATCAGGCGTGATCCGCACCACTTCATAGCGCCGGTGCGCTGTGATAGAGTGATTGCCGGATTTGATTGCAGTCAGCGAGTGGACCGGGAGGGATGATGTCCACTGAAACAGCAATACGCATTGAAAATCTACACAAGCATTTCGGCTGGCGACAAGACAAACGCGTTCAGGCAGTCAAGAACTTGAATCTCGAGGTAGCGGTCGGTCAAGTATACGGTTTCCTGGGGCCGAACGGCGCGGGAAAGACCACGACTATCCGGATGCTGCTCGATTTGATCCGCCCAAGCCAGGGTGATGTGTATGTGTTTGGGAAACAGGTCCGGCGCGAGCGCGAGGTGTTACGGCGCGTCGGCTCGCTGGTCGAAGGCGCGGCTTTTTACGATTTCCTGACGGGTCGGCACAACCTGGAAGTTTTCGCTCTCACATCCAACCTTGATTTGCCGTCCGAACGCTTCGATGAGGTCTTGACGTTGGTTGACATGAAAGACCGCTCAGAGCGCCGGGTCAAAGGCTACTCTACGGGCATGAAGCAGCGGCTAGGTATCGCCGCCGCCATGCTGGACGATCCTGATTTGTTGATCCTGGACGAACCGACCAACGGGCTTGATCCGCAAGGGATGTCCGAAATTCGGGGGCTGGTGCGCAAACTGGCAGATGAGTACGGAAAAACAGTCTTCCTGTCCAGCCATCAACTGGCCGAAGTCGAGCAGGTCTGTGATCGGGTGGCGATCATTAACAAGGGGCATCTTTTGCGCGAAGGGCGTGTGAGTGACCTGGTTTCCGAGAAAGCGCAGTTTCGCGTCCGGGTCAGACCTCGTGAGCGAGCAATCGCAGCGATCGACGGGCAGTGGACATGCGTGCCACAAACCGCGGATACCCTGTTAATAGGGATCAGCGCAGATGACGCGCCTATCGTCGTCAATAAGCTGGTCGATAGCGGCGTGCAGGTATACGAAGTATCGCCCTACCGCCAAACGCTAGAGGACTACTTCCTGTCCGTAACAGAAGGAGAGAACTCGCATGTGGGCTAGGCTGTTTCGCGCCGAATGGTACAAGATCCAGGGCAACCGGTGGGCGACCGGTTGCATGATCTGGATTTTCCCGGCGCTGGCGATCGTGGTATTCGTACTCGGCCTGGTTGCGGTTGCACTCTCATCCAGCTTTCGGGCGGAGTTCGATGCCAACCAGTGGACGGAGCTCGCCATCGTTCCCTGGCTCATTCCCAACAACCCGCTAGGACGCGGGCTGCTGCTAGGCTTCACAGCGGTGTTGTTTGCCGGAGAATACCAGTGGAACACCTGGAAAACCATCGTGCCACGCAGCAAACGGGTGCCGTTGATCCTGGTGAAGTTCGTGGCGGTTGCGCTGTTCGTCGTGTTTGCGTTCACACTGATGTCGATCATCTGGGCGCTGGGCGGCGGGCTGCTAGCGCTGGTCAGTGGCACATCCTACGGCCCGGCACTCACCAGCGAGGTGCTCACCGATTTTGCCGAAGACTATGGGCTGCAAATGCTGTTCGCGTTCGGCAGCACCATGATAGCCGCTGGATATGCCTCGCTCGCTGCGATGATCACCCGGTCAATTTTAGGCAGCGCGATCACTGGTATTGTCGTCGCAATCGGGGAAACGATGCTGTTGGTGCCTCTGTACTTGCTGGCCGATTGGCTGAACCGGGACATCATCCTACATCTCTACCGGTTCATTCCGAGTTACAACCTGCTGAACCTGTTTACCTGGTTGGGCGGAGATACCCCCGAATTGTTGACGTTGCCCTCAGGCAAGCTCATCGTCGATAGCCAGGGATTCTCTGCAGCCGTGTTGATCATATGGGCGGTCGGATTGATTGCCCTCACTGTGACCTTGTTCCAGCGCCAGGACATCACCAATTGACCTGACAACCAGCGGGCAAGGCCCCGGTGACCGTCAAGCATCCGCAAACAGGGTCTGAGACCATGGCGCCTCAGACCCCTTATATACAACACCTCATTACGTCGTTGCAGGATTGTCCGCGATCGACTGGACAAACTGCGCGACATCTTCCTTAAGCTGCGCCAATGACTTGAGGTCGAGGTACAGCATATGGCCAGCTTCATAAGCGGTTAGATGGAAATTGTCGCGCAAAGTCGGATCCAGGTCCATATGGCTCAGCGTATACTGAGTCGCCGCCGGTGGTGTCGCCAAATCGTAGTGGCCCATCGCGATGAGCACCTTCATAAACGGGTTCTGCGAAACCGCGCTCCGCAGCGGCTCGCTGGTATCAGGATACTTTCCCCGATCCCACTCCCAGTGCTCGCCGACATCATAGTTCAAAATCTCGTACCGGATGTCGGTTTCGTAGCCTAGCTCCGCGCGCACATACTGGTTGAACATGGCGGTGTACGGGGGCGTGCTCGCTGATGAAGCCGGATCGCGCTCAATGCGCTCAGTCACTGCCAGCTTGTCGATACCTTTGAAGCGCGAGTCCAGGCGCCCGACGGTGCGCTTCTGATCGCGCAAGAGTTCCTTGAAGAAATGCTGATCGCGCACCCGCAAGTTGCTGTCGTCAATGAAGCGCGGCGAGAGGCCCGTGTATGTGGCTAGCTGGGCAATGACCGCCTGCCGCTCGTCGTCTGACAATCGATCGCCTTTTGTCAGCGCTACAATGTACTCGGTCTCCGCCCAGGCCCGGACCTCCTCGAACACATCGCGCACGCTCCGCTCCTGGAGCGCTGGAGATAACTTATGGTGATACCACGCGGTCGCAGCGTAAGTCGGCAGGAATAACACGTACGGCAGATCGTTGCCTTGCTCGAAGATAATCGTCTGGAAGTTCAGAACCGTGGAGATAAGCACCAGGCCGTTGAAGGCTATTCCCTTACTCAAGAGGTCCGCGGCCAGCCCGGCGGCTCGCGTCGTCCCATAGCTCTCGCCAGCCAGAAACAGGGGAGAGTGCCAGCGTTTGTGGCGCGTCAGGTAGAGCCGGATGAATTCGCCCACCGATTTCAGATCGTTTTCGAGACTCCAGAACTCTTTTTTCCTCTCCGGATCGATTGCCCGGCTATAGCCGGTCCCCACTGGGTCGATGAAG
>Ga0079223_10001111_pt1 | contig 15496 bp, 17 predicted proteins | sample Stecom2011_FD_75072 | JGI IMG/M metagenome (GOLD analysis project Ga0079223, IMG submission 75072) | Agricultural soil microbial communities from Utah to study Nitrogen management - Steer compost 2011 | ecosystem: Environmental > Terrestrial > Soil > Agricultural land | place: USA: Utah... | reverse complement strand
GGTTAATATAAAACACCTTGCTTAGACTGGTAAAGGAGACGAACGCCAGTGCCGGAGGTTTAGTTTAGAGAAAAATAGGGGAGATGGAGCGGGAATAAAACGCCCATGGCATTCCGCAGTATTGCATTCCAATTTTCAGCTTCTAGTATCCAGCCTCTAGCCTCCAGAGAGACAGGAGTGATTTAATGGTCACCGTAACCAGGTTTAACGGAAAAGAGTTTATGGTCAATCCGCATCTTATCGAATTCATGGAAGAGACGCCCGATACAGTGATTACCTTAGTCACTGGGAGAAAAATAGTAATTAAAGAACGAAGCAAAGAAGTATTGGAACGAATTGTCGCCTACCGCCGAAAACTAGGGGAGGGCGGCGCAGAAATCGCTTCCACAGAAATTCGAGGTGAGTCTTGATGGATGTATCAACCACACTGGGTCTGGTCTCAGGTTTTATTCTGCTTATGATTGGGATGGCGACCGGCGGAAGCCTGGCGATATTTTGGTCACCGGCCTCGATCGCTATTACTCTTGGAGGCTCTTTCGCCGCGATGATGGTTAATTTTCCTTTGAGTCATTTTGTCAAAGCCGTGAAAGCGGTGAAATGGGCTTTTTTCAGCCAACAGTATTCCCCTCAAGAGGTCATTAGCAGGTTGGTTGGGTTTGCGGAAAAGGCCAGGCGTGAAGGGCTTCTGGCTTTAGAGGACGAGCTGGAAAACGCGGATGAGTTTTTGCGGAAAGGTATCCAACTGGTGGTGGACGGGACCGATCCGGAACTGGTCAAGAATATTCTGGAGATTGAGATCAGTTTCGTGGAGAATCGGCACCAAACCAACAGGTCTTTCTTTGAATCCTGGGGAGCGCTGGCCCCGTCTTTCGGAATGATCGGCACCCTGATCGGGTTGATTCAGATGTTACGAAACCTCTCCGACCCGAGCTCCATCGGTTCGGGAATGGCCACCGCTTTAATCACCACTTTTTACGGCACAGTTTTTGCAAACCTGGTTTTCTTGCCTTTAGCTGGTAAATTAAGGCTCCGGAGTGAAGAGGAACTCATTGTCCGACAGGTCATGGTTGAGGGGATTTTATCGATCCAAGCCGGGGAGAATCCACGGATTGTGGAGGAAAAACTCAAATCTTTCCTTCCTCCGGTAGAAAGAGAGGGCATCAATCGCCGGAGAAACCGGGAAGAAGGGATGGGAGTAGATGCCTAGAAATAGGAAAAAACAGGAAAAAGACACCTATGCCACACCCTTGTGGATGACGACCTATTCGGATATGACCACCTTGCTGTTGTGTTTCTTTGTGTTGCTTTTTTCCTTCTCCCATATTGAGCAAGAAAAATATGAAGCCGTAGCCGAATCTTTGCGCGGAGCATTAAGTGGTTTGATTAGTGTCTTGGACAGGGGAAAAACCCTGGAAGATGAATCTGTTGCAGTGACGGATCCGATTCCCAGAGAGTTTAGAAATGTCCGCGACCAGATTCAGGAACTTCTCTCCAGAGAAGGGCTGACGGATCAAGCTGAGATCTATATGGAGGAAAGAGGAATGATCCTCAGCTTCAAAGAACGACTCCTCTTTACAATCGGTTCTGCGGATATCCGTCCTGAGGCCGAAAAGTTGCTGCAAGAGATCGGCAGGATTTTGTCTAGGGACAAGCATTTTATCAGAGTGGAAGGACACACCTGTGATTTACCGATCCGTAATCATAAATATCCTTCCAACTGGGAGTTATCCGCCGGTAGAGCTACAAATGTGACCCGACACTTGATTGATCGGTCCGGGCTTGACCCTAGAAGATTGGCTGCTACCGGGTATGCGGAGTTTCGCCCGCGGGTACCGAATACCAATGAAGAGAGCCGAATGAAAAACCGCAGAGTGGATCTGCTCTTGCTCTATACGGAACACTCCTTCATCAAGAAGACCGATGTATTATAACCTACCCCGATTGGGCGCTGGATTTAGACGAATGTGCCTGTAGGGTTTGATAAGAAGAACAAATTTTAGGTGGGATAAAAATGCCACGAAAAGAAAGCAGATTTAATTTTAATCAAGTCTTCCTTACATTGATTATTTGTTTTGCCATTTTCTTTGCGGCTGTTTTTGGCGCGACTATGTTTTTTATTCACCAGGTCTTGCCGGACAGAAACCAGTTTACCACGGTAAAGGGGAACGGCGCCGCTGTTAAGTACTTGGTGCCCCTGGAGGAACCCCTCGTAATCAATCTGGCTGATCCAGGCAGGCGTAGATACATCAGATTAAACATGACCATCGCCGTGGACGCCGAAGAGACACAAGGGGAGATCGTCAGACGCGGTCCCCAGATCAGGGATTTGGTGATCGGTATTTTCCGTGTCAAAACCGTAGCGGAAATCAGCGAAAAAGAAGGATATAATAGTATACGTAACGAAATAGTAAATGTTATAAATGAATTTCTTCCCGCTGGAAAAGTGGTTGATATATTCTTTACCGAATTTCTGATCACGTGAGGGGGTGGCGATTTGGCGGAAATTTTAACACAAAATGAAATTGACTCCCTCTTGCAGGCTTTATCAACTGGCGCCTTAGACGCGGAATCAGTAAAGAGCGAGGATAAGCGGAGGAAAGTAAAACCCTATGATTTTCGTAGACCGAGTAAGTTTGCTAAAGAACAGGTGCGGACTTTGGTCATGCTGCACGAAAATTTTTCCCGCTTGCTTACCACCTCACTTTCGGCCTATTTACGCACTATGTTACAGGTGGAAGTGGCTTCGATTGATCAATTGACCTACGAGGAGTTTACAAAGTCTTTACAAAATCCTACGGTTATTAATATACTTAAGTTAAACCCGTTAGAGGGTAACGCTATCTTGGAATTCGCCCCCAACCTGGCCTTTGCCTTTATTGATCGCCTGCTGGGGGGAACGGGTTCTTACACTGGTGGAATTCGCGAACTAACCGAGATCGAGGAGATGGTAATTAGGCGGGTGGTTATGAATATTTTCAACAGTATTCATGACGCTTGGTCCACCGTCTACGATCTGACTCCGGAATATGAGAGCATGGAGACAAACCCTTTGTTTACACAGGTTATCCCTCCCACTGAAATGGTAATCCTGGTGACTCTTGATCTGAAGATTGCCGAGATCAGCGGATTGATGAACCTTTGTTACCCTTATATGGTCTTAGAACCGGTGTTGGGCAGACTGAGTTCTCAGTATTGGTTTGCCAGTTCACGAAAGGACTTTACCCCTGAGGATCTGAAGAATCTGCAGAAAAAGCTGAAAGAGGCGGCGGTTCCAGTCGGCGTAAATTTAGGGAATACCACAATAACCATTAGGGAATTGTTGAATTTAGGCGCTAACGACGTTATCCGGTTGAATCAACCTGTAAAGAGTCCTTTAACGGTCAGTGTGGGGCATGAAGAAAAATACCTTGGGTTCCCGGGAATAGTCAAGAACAAAGTTGCTATTCAGCTCTATGGGAACAAAATAAAAGGCGGTGAAGATGATGGCGAGTGAAATGCTTTCTCAGGAAGAGATTGACGCGTTATTAAAAGACGATAGCGGAGAGATTTCATCAGCAGAAAAAGACGCGCTGGGTGAGATCGGGAATATCTCTTTCGGTTCCGGTTCCACTGCTCTATCCCTCTTACTAAACAGGAGAGTGGAACTTAACACTCCCACTGTTGATGTGACAAACATGAAACAACTCATTGAGGATCATCCGACTCCTTGTGTCTGCGCGGAAGTGGATTATTTAAAGGGTCTAAAGGGATCAAATCTTTTACTGGTTGAGATCCCGGACGCCGCCATTATTGCCGATTTAATGTTGGGTGGAGACGGAATTGAGCCCAAGATGCAACTGGGTGAGATGGAACTGAGCGCCATTGGGGAAGCGATGAATCAAATGATCGGCAAGGCCTCAACCGCTATGTCATCCATGTTTGATATGCGGGTTGAGATTGCCCCCCCAAAAACATCTATTTTAGAGTTGGATAACGCGGATCAAGTCAACGAGCTCTTTTCCGAAGAAAATAAGATCGTGCGGGTTAAGTTCCGCTTGGTGATCGAAGGATTAGTGAATAGCAATATCATGTTGCTCATCCCCTATGATTTTGGCCGGGAGATGGCAATGAATTTATTAAAACAGGGTTCCAGCTCTCCGGTAGAGGATTCAGTTCCCCAGAGAACGCCAAACCTGACTGTTGGTCAAAGCCAACAAACGGGAGGCGGAGGACAAACCGTTCAACCCGTTCAGTTCGGCCCGATCAATCCTTCTCCTGTTCCCCACGGCGGCGGAAATCTAAACTTGCTTCTTGATGTTCCGTTGCAGGTCAGTGTGGAGTTGGGTAATACCAGGATGAAGATTAAAGAAATTTTAGACTTGGGCATCGGATCCGTAATCGAACTGGATCGGTTGGCAGGTGAACCTGTTGACATATTAGTAAATGGTAAACTCATTGCCAAAGGAGAAGTAGTAGTTATTGACGAAAACTTCGGAGTGAAGATTACTGATATAGTCAGTCCATTAGAAAGAGTAAATAATCTTCAGTAGGAGGGGGGAAAACCATGGGTAACCGTGTGCTTGTGGTGGATGATGCCGCTTTTATGAGAATGATGATTAAGGACATTTTGAAGAAAGGTGGTTTTGAAGTAGTAGGTGAGGCTGAAGACGGGATGAAGGCTGTGGAAAAATTCAAGGAATTACAGCCCGATCTGGTCACTATGGATATAACCATGCCCGAAATGGACGGAATTGCTGCGGTGAAGGAGATTCGAAAAATGGATCCTAACGCTGTGATTGTGATGTGTAGCGCCATGGGCCAACAGGCAATGGTGATTGATGCGATTCAAGCCGGGGCCAAAGATTTTGTGGTCAAGCCTTTCCAACCGGATCGTGTCTTAGAGGCGATTCGTAAAGTATTAGCATGAGGTGTTTGTTTTTGCATTTAAAATCATTGATCTTAGCGTTATCGGCCAATACTTCTTCAATTTCCGCTTTTGAAGAGACTATGGAGGAACAGATCATCAATCCGGGAAGTTTGACCGAGATTGGAACCAGTAGTAACCCGGTTAGTTTGATCTGGTATTTTCTCTCCTTTATCATCATCCTACTCTTAGCGGCCTGGGGAATCAAATGGATGGCCGGTAAGATGGGACGAATCAGAGGAAAACACCTTAAATTAGTGGAAAGTCTGTATCTCGGGCCTAATCGTGGTCTGCACCTGATCCGTGTCGGTAATCGGCTCTTCTTAATCGGGCTGGCTGACCGATACATAGAGTTACTGGCGGAGATTAATGACCTGGAGACGTTGGTTGAGACGGAAGAAGAGGCCCTTACCGCCAGCCAAAGCCCAGGGCATCCTGTGTATAAGGATTTCTCCCATTATCTCCAGAGAATCCTCAGAGTTAAGGAGAATAATGTTGGAACTAACACCGGTTCCCGCTTGGAGAATGAACTGAAAAGATTCAAGGATTTCCGGGGTAAACAAGGTGAAAAGGATGGGTAAAAGCCGTAAAAGTTTTATTTCTTTATACGTGAAGATGTTTTTTTTCGCATTAATCATCTTCTTCGGACATTCACAGATCATTTACGCGCAACCGGTTTTACCTAATATCCAGATTGGGATCGGCCCCACGGAAAACCCGCAGCAAGCGGCGTCCGGTATTCAAATCCTGGCTTTAATTACCGTTCTATCCCTGGCGCCTTCTATTCTCATGATGACCACAGCCTTCATCAGAGTAGTGGTGGTCTTGTCTTTCACCAGGAATGCGATGGCTTTACAACAATCTCCGCCAAATCAGGTCTTGATCGGATTGGCGTTATTCATTACATTTTTCGTAATGGCGCCGACCTGGTCTCAGGTTAATTCGGAAGCCCTTACTCCCTTCTTAGCAGGGGAAATCACACCGGAAGAAGCGTTTGACCGGGCATCCACACCGGTAAAAGAATTCATGTATCGACAGACCAGACCGCGGGATTTGCGACTCTTTATGAAACACGGGGGAGTTGAACGCCCCAATAATCTGGATGAGATTCCCTTACATACAATCATTCCCGCCTTTATCATCAGTGAATTAAAAACCGCTTTTATGATGGGATTTATGTTATATATCCCTTTTTTGGTAATTGATATGATTGTGGCCAGTACACTTATGTCCATGGGTATGCTAATGCTGCCGCCGGTAATGATTTCTATGCCATTTAAAATTCTACTCTTTACTATGGTTGACGGGTGGCACTTGGTGGTCAGCTCAGTGTTGGCCGGTTTTCGTTAGGGGTGAATCTAAATGGATGATGTGATGGTGGTAAGTATTATCCGCCATGGTCTGACTACAATTTTGCTTGTAGCCGGTCCCATGCTGGGAATGGGTTTGTTTGTCGGCCTCTTGATCAGTGTTTTTCAAGCCACAACCCAAATCCAAGAGCAGACCCTGTCTTTTATCCCGAAAATAGTCGCTGTTTTTCTTACTTTAGCGGTCTGTGGACCATGGATGTTACGAGTTTTGGTGGATTTTACTAACGAAATCTTCGCCTATTTAGCGCAGATATACAGATGGTGAGGTAAGAAAGGTTGAACCTTGCAGAATGGACCGAAATACAATTTGTTGGTTGCCTTTTGGTGTATGCCAGGATCTTTACACTGCTGCAAACAGCCCCGGTATTCCAGAACAAAAGTATTTCCGGGTCTCTTCGTTCAGGGCTGGCCCTTTTTATATCATTGGTTGTCTTTCCCCTTGTTTCAAGAACGATTAATTTGGAAGCGCTTAATATCGGCAATTTTCTCTTGCTATTGGTACAGGAATTGGTGATCGGACTATCAATCGGTTATGTCTTAAGTCTGGCTTTTGCTGGCATACAGCTGGCGGGCAGGTTTGTGGAGACCCCGATGGGTCTGGGAATGGTCAATGTGATTGACCCGCAATACGGCGGACAAGTTCCAATTATCGGACAAATTTTTCAGCTGATAGCTTTATGGATATTTTTAGTAGTCAACGGTCATCACCTGCTCTTTGAGTTTTTATTACGAAGTTACAGGCTACTGCCGATGGGGGCGGCCATTAATATAAACTCCGGTATAGAAATGATTATTAAGGCCTTTACCGGAATTTTCCGCCTTGGATTGCAGGTGGCTATCCCGATCATGGGAGTGCTTTTTCTTACCGATATCAGTCTGGGTGTGCTTGCCAGGCTGATTCCGCAGATTAACGTCTTTATCGTTGGATTTCCGGTAAAAATCTTTCTGGGTATGGTCTTACTCTTCTTATCTCTACCGGTTTTTGTCCGGTGGATGGCTCAGTTTTTTTCCTCAATCGGAAATTATTGGCCGGAGGCCTTAAGAATTATCAACAGTCTACAAGGCCCATAAAAGGTCAGGACTATCTAGGGTGGGTTGATGAGTATGGAAATCCGGAAAGAAGACCACTTACTGATTAATTCTTTACCGACACGAACCTTTGATCTGCAATTTTTTGCGGATGAAGATAAAACCGAGGAAGCAACCCCAAAGAAAAAGCGGGAAGCCCGAGAAAAGGGGCAGGTGGCCAAAAGCCCGGAACTGAGCACCGTACTGACTATCTTAATCGGTTTTATCGTGATTAATGCCTTTGGCAATAGTTTTATCCTTCGCCTTTTTGAATTTATGAAAATCAGCTTCTCCGCGGAGAGTTTAAATAAATCTTTAACCGATTTGACGTTGCACAACCTTTTTTTGACTAATCTTTTTTTTATACTGACTTGTTTCATTCCCATCGGGATTTTTGTCTTAATTGGGGGAGTGGCGATCAATATTCTCCAAACCGGCTGGCTTTTTACTACGGAGACCTTGAAGTTTAAGTTGGATAAGTTAAATCCGGTTGCCGGTCTTAAAAGGTTGTTTTCTCCCAAGAGCCTTGTGCAGTTATTAAAGGCTGTTTTTAAACTAACTATAGTGATTGTCGTTGTGATCAGTACATATCGTAACCAAGCCCTGCCCTTGGCCGAGTTGTCGCTACTTACCCCATCTTTGCAGGCCGCAGCCCAAATATGGCGTATCATTATAAATATGATTATTCGGGTTTGCTTGATTTTGTTGGTTGTAGCAGTTTTTGATTACATATATCAACGCTATGATTATCAACGTAGTCTACGGATGACAAAAAAAGAAGTAAAAGATGAACATAAACAGACTGAAGGGGATCCCCTGGTCAGAAGTAAGATTAGGCAACGGCAAAGACAGATGGCCATGCGCCGCATGATGCAGCAAGTTCCTCAAGCCGATGTAATTATTACGAACCCAACGAGACTGGCGATTGCGGTTTTATATGATGAAAAAAAGATGAACGCCCCGCAGGTACTGGCGAAAGGAGAAGGGTTTATCGCCCAAAAAATCAGAGAACTGGCCAGTGAACATCATATACCGATTGTGGAAAACAAGCCTTTGGCCAGGACTATCTATAAGGTTGTGGAGATTGGAGATTTTATCCCCCCCAATCTATATCAGGCGGTGGCGGAGGTATTGGCCTTTGTCTACAAATTACGGGGCAGGGGTAGATGATAAATGAAAAGGAATCATGGTAACTAAATGAAATCGAGTTTTATCAAAGTATAGTAGGAAACAAATTACCTTTAATTTTGAAAATTGGTGAGAATATGGCGCAGAATTCAGATCAAACATCATATCTGTCTCGAATCGGAGAAAACGGCGAGCTGATTGCCGTAGCAATCATCGTCTTGATTTTAGGGATGTTTTTTATCCCTCTACCAACTATAATGCTGGATTTTTTCCTGACCATTAACATTTCCATCGGTTTTTTGGTCTTACTGCTGACGATGAATGTTCGAAAAACCTTGGAGTTTTCAGTTTTTCCTTCATTATTACTGGTGACCACCTTATTTCGGTTGGCTTTGAACGTCTCTTCCACTCGGTTAATCCTGTTGAACGGTTTTGCCGGACAGGTGATTGAGGCCTTCGGGAATTTTGTGGCCGGTAGTAATCCGGTAGTTGGATTTGTAATTTTTCTAATTTTGACCTTGATTAACTTTTTAGTTATTACCAAGGGATCAGAGCGCGTGGCTGAGGTAGCGGCGCGGTTTACCCTAGACGCCATGCCCGGAAAGCAGATGAGTATTGACGCGGATTTGAACGCCGGATTAATCAATGAAGACCAGGCTAGAGCAAGAAGAAGAGAGATTGAACGTGAGGCGGATTTTTACGGCGCGATGGATGGCGCCAGTAAGTTTGTAAAAGGCGATGCCATCGCCGGATTGTTGATTACCGTCATTAACCTACTGGGTGGTTTGGCCATCGGAATTTTGCAGCAGGGTATGAATCTGGCGGGCGCGGCTGAAACCTTTGCCCTATTGACCATAGGTGACGGACTCGTCGCCCAGGTTCCGGCCTTATTGATCTCCACCGCCACCGGTATTTTAGTGACCAGAGCAGCCTCGGAAGCGGATTTAGGTTCCGACATATCCGGGCAGATGCTGCACTATCCGAAAATTATTGGAATAGGCGCCGGAGTAATCGCCCTGTTTGGGTTGGTCAGAGGAATGCCGACAATTCCTTTTTTGTTAGTGGCGACGGTCTTAGGAGTCTTGAGTTTTATTGTCACCAGGGAAGAAAAGCGTCAAATACAATCTAGAGAGGAAGAGTTGGCCACAACAGAAACTGAGGTTCAGCGTCCGGAGAATGTGCTTAATCTATTAACCGTCGATCCCATGGAGTTGGAGATCGGTTATAGCTTGATTCCACTGGTAGACAAGTCCCAGGGTGGAGATTTGTTTGGACGGGTTAGTCTGATTCGCCGTCAGGTTGCGTTGGAGATGGGAATAATTTTGCCTCCTATTCGGATCAGAGACAACATGCAACTTGCCCCCAGTCAATATCTGGTCAAGATTAAAGGGGTGGAAGTGGCGGACGGAGAACTCTTAACAAATTATTATCTGGCCATGGACGCCGGCGCAACAACGGAAGAGGTTGACGGGATTCCAACGCAGGAACCGGCCTTCGGCCTTCCGGCCTTATGGATAACGGAAAAACAACGGGAAAAGGCGGAAATGAGCGGCTACACGGTGGTTGACGGACCTTCCGTTTTGGTTACTCACCTTACGGAGATTATTCGTAATTACTCTCATGAACTTTTGGGGAGACAAGAGACGCAGACCATGTTGGACCATATTAAACAAGATTATCCAGTGGTCATTGAGGAATTGATTCCGAACCTAATGACTGTCGGAGAAGTGCAGAAGGTTTTATCACAACTGTTGAAGGAGGGAATACCCATCCGGAATCTGGTCTCCATCTTAGAGACCCTGGCTGACTATGCGCCCATGACCAAAGACATCGGTATGCTCACCGAGTATGTGCGAGCGGCTTTGGCCAGACAGATTACAAAAATTATAGTGGGGGAGGAAAAACTCTTGCGCGTCTTGACAGTTGCGCCTGATGTCGAACAACGAATTTTGCAGGCTCAGAACGAGGGGCAGCCCCTCGAACCGGCCTGGATTAATCGGTTTTATGACTCATTGAGCGCGCAGGTGAAAAAGATGATGCAAGACGGCCATAATCCGGCGCTCTTGGTTTCTCCGATAATTAGAAGATATACAAAGAGTTTAGTGGAGAGAATTTACCCCAAAATTCCGGTAGTCTCGTTTCAGGAGATCACATCAGAAATTGAGGTTCACTCTTTAGGAATGGTAGGTGCAGGAGATTGAGGATTAAAAGATACGTGGCGGACACAGCGCAAAAAGCTATCCTCCAGGTCAAAAAGGAGCTGGGGAAAGACGCCCTGATCTTACATTCACGTCCTTTTAAAGAAGGGGGTTTTTTAGGGCTTTTTGCCAAAAAACGTTTTGAGGTATTGGCTGCGGTTGATGAAAACGCCGAGCGTGCCCGGGTCCGCGCTAGTCTTAATTTTCCGGCGCCAAACTGGAAGAAGCCGACACCCTCCGGTGGCGAGGCTAAGGTGGAGAAGGCAGGTACCGGAATTCTTCCGGAGATTCAGTTGCTGCGTAAAGAATTAGAGGAATTGCGTCAGGCTGTAGAGGGTGTCTCTAAACGGGTGCAGGCAGATTCAGAGACTCAACAGGCCAATGTTAATGTAGCAGCGGGGAAAGGGGCGCCGCGTAGAAGCCCAGACGGGTCTGAAAACCGGTTTTTCTCAAGTGAATCCGCTGCTATCGTGGAAAGTGTTGCAGAGCATGTTGCAGAGCATGTAGAAAAAAAGCTTGTTCCCAGCGAGCGGTCGGCGAAGGGGAAAAAGCTTCGCCTTGCTTTACCGGCCCCGGCGCCAATCAAGATTGAAAGCAAGCCTACGGTGGTGGTTTTGATCGGACCTACCGGCGTGGGTAAAACCACGACCATTGCCAAGCTGGCGGCTAATTTTGCCTTGTTCGAAGGTAAGTCCGTTGGCCTAATCACCATAGACACTTACCGAATCGCCGCAGTGGAACAACTTAAAACCTATGCCGAGATTATTAATTTGCCGATTGAAGTAGTATACACAGTTGGAGAGTTTAAGAAAGCCCTCAGTAAATTAGGGGATAAAGATTTAATCCTGGTTGATACCGCCGGCCGAAGTCAAAAAAACAAACAACATATTAGAGAACTGAGACAATTCTTGGCCGGACGTAATCCTGATGAAACACATCTGGTCTTAAGCGCCAATACCAAGCTTGATGATTTAATGGAGATGGCGGAGGCCTTTCAGGAGGCGGCATATAACAGACTAATCATCACTAAACTTGATGAAACCAATGAACTTGAAAACATCTTCACATTTGTTGAAAAAGTAAAAATTCCCGTTTCTTATGTGACCACCGGGCAGAGTGTGCCGGAAGATATAGAAGTGGCAGTCGCCGATGTTTTTAAGCGGTTTTTAGATAGGGAGTATAGCCATGCGTGATCAAGCAGAAAAGCTAAGAGAATTGGTAAATGAACATGCCAACCAGCAGAAAAATGCCTCGGGAACCAGAGTGATCGCGGTTACCAGTGGGAAAGGAGGAGTTGGTAAATCTAATCTCGCTGTAAACCTCGGAATATACCTATCCAGTCTCGGACAGAAAGTAACTCTGATCGATACGGATTTAGGCTTAGCCAATATTGATTTGATTCTCGGGGTAACACCCGAATATCACCTAGGACATTTTTTTTCCGGAGAAAAGACCCTTCCCCAGATTACCATGGAGGGACCAGCCGGACTTAGAATCATCGCCGGAGGGTCCGGATTTCAGGAGTTGGCTGATATCAGTGAATGGCAATTAGATAAATGCTTACAACAATTCTATACTTTAGAACAAGATTCCGATATAATCATCTTTGATACCGGCGCCGGGATCTCCAATAAAGTCTTACGCTTCGTGGTTGCCGCCAAAGAGGTGCTAGTGGTTACTACTCCAGAACCCACTGCCATTGTCGACGCCTATGGGGTGATTAAGGTTTTGGCCAGAGAAAACTCAGCCTCTAAGGTATATATAGTTGTTAATATGGTACACAAGGAAGACGAGGGTCAACAAGTACTGAACAGATTAGTGATGGTGGCCGAGAAATTTCTGGATTTCCCTGTGGAACCCTTGGGGATGGTCTTCTATGACCAGGTTGTCACAAAAGCCGTCAAGGTGCAGCAACCATTTTCCTTAATGAATCCCCAATCCAAGGCGGCAAAGAATGTTCAAAATCTAGCCCATAAAATTCTGGCCATTCCGGAAATACCTTCCGGCGGATTTATCTCTTTCTGGCGGCGCCTGGCGAGAATGAATAAAGAACCTTTATGAGCAGGAAAAAGTCATTTTTCTTGAAATCTACCATATATTCCAGGAGGTGAATTATTGTGGACACATCTCAGTATCTAAATGTTTTTATGGACGAGTGCCAGGAGCACTTGCAGATCCTAAACCAATCACTATTGGATCTGGAGAAGGAACCGGATAATGCAGAGCTGTTGCATTCGATCTTTCGTTCCGCTCACACCTTAAAGGGCGCTTCCGCGACAATGGGGTTTAATAAGATGTCCAATGTAACCCACGCCATGGAAGATGTCTTAAGTCTCTTGAGAAAACAGGAGCTTCAGATTACTCCGGAGATTACCAACTTACTTTTTGATTCTTTGGATCTCCTGGAGGCCTTGGCGAAAGGAATTACGGAAGGCAGAGAAGAAGATATAGAAGTGGCCGGAGTCTTGCAGCGCCTAAAGAAATATTCCCGTCAAAAAGAGGAGGCGCAAGTAGAGACGGCTCAGGCCAATGAACGACGCAAAACTCTACAATTAAGATATACCCAGGAGGAAAAGGAGAACGTCACCAAATTGATTGAGGAGGGTAATTCCTTATACCACCTGGATATTCACTTAAAACAAGACTGTCTATTAAAAGGCGCCCGCGCTTTCATGATCTTAAGAGAATTAGAAGCAGTCGGTGTCATCGCCCAGACTGTCCCCTCTGCAAAGGAGTTGGAAGACGAACAATTTGAGCTGGAGTTTATCATCGGTTTATGTAGTAAACAGCCTCTGGGAAAGATTGAGAAGCTGATTAAAAGAGTAACGGATGTTAAAGAAGTCAAAAGTCAACAGGTTAAACCGGAAGATATCTTATTAGAACGCCGGGATAAACCCGAATATGAGGAAGTCACTACGCAAGAATCTCCGGTACCGGACAGAAAAGAGCAAAAATCGGTTTCCGCTTCTACTTCTACCTCTACTTCTACTCAAAAACAAAAAGGCGCAGTCACGCCGAACATCTACCCCACGGTGCGCGTGGATATTCGTAAACTGGACAGCCTAATGAATCTCATTGCTGAACTTGTGATTAACCGTTCTCAGATTGAGCAGTTAAGTTCGGAGATTCAAGATCAGAGACTTGAGGAAACAGTAGAGCATTTGAACCGCTTAACTATTGACCTTCGGGATCAGGTGCTAAAGACCAGAATGGTCTCGATTGATCAGGTTTTTTCTCGTTTTCCCAGACTTGTACGGGATCTTTCGAAGAACACAGGTAAAGAAGTTGAACTGCGCCTCAGTGGGGTCGATACCGAGCTCGATCGGACCGTAATCGATGAAATCGGAGATCCTTTGGTCCATATTATTCGAAATTGTGTTGACCATGGAATTGAGGAGCCCAAAGAGCGCGAAGCGGCGGGAAAATCAAAAACCGGTGTGGTGACAATGGACGCCTATCAGACCGGAAACAGTGTCATGATTACCGTTACAGACGACGGAAAAGGGATCGATCCGGAGAAGGTCGCCATTTCCGCACTGGAGAAGGGTTTTGTGACCAAAGAAGAGTTGGAGGATATGTCTGATCAGGACAAAATCAACTTGATTTTTCTTCCTGGATTCTCCACTGCTGAAAAAGTCAGTGATGTATCCGGACGTGGGGTCGGAATGGATGCGGTACGAGCCAAAATCTCCGACCTGGGCGGGGTAATCGGTTTGAGTAGTGAACCGGGGCAGGGTAGTAAATTTACTATTCAATTACCATTAACACTGGCGATCATTCAAACTCTCCTGATTCAACTGGGGGAAGAGGTTTTTGCCATCCCCACCAGTTTTGTTGACCAAACGATTAGTGTACATAAAAAGGAGATCAAAATTCTCCGCCACCAAGAAGTCACGCTCATGCGCGGAGAGGTCTTACCGCTGATGCGGCTCCAGGATTACTTAGGAGTTAAAAATGCGAAAAACACAGATCTGGATGAGCTGGACGTGGTGGTCTTCAAAAGCGGTGAAAAACGTTTGGGGTGTATTGTCGACAGTCTCCTGCGTCAGCAGGATGTAGTCATCAAATCTCTTGGTAGTTTTCTAGGGGAGATTCCGGGCATTGCCGGCGCTACTATACTAGGTGACGGTAAAGTTGCCCTCATCCTTGACCTAAGAAATGTAGCCTAGAAAGGTTTGCTTAAAGGGGTTTCTTAGGGTATGCCCATCGACTGTCTGCTACCATGCTGCTTGATATAGCATTAAACCAAGGGGGGAGTAGTTTTGAAGAAAGAAGAAATCAGAGAGGAAACCTCTCAATTAGTCGTTTTTAAACTGGGGGAGGAAGAATTTGGAGTCAATATCCTCCAAGTACGGGAAATTGAAAAACTTGATCAGGGATTGACCAGGGTACCTAAGGCTCCCCGTTTCGTTGAAGGAGTCATCAACTTAAGGGGAGAAATCATTCCCATCGTCGATTTACGGAAAAGGTTCGGTCTAACTCTTCCGGCCTTAGGTCTTGACTCCCGGGTCATTATCGTGGAGATCGGTGACGAAGCCGTAGGCATGTTAGTTGATGCTGTGGTTGAAGTATTACGGGTTCCCGTTTCAGCCATTGAGTCCACACCCTCCATTACCAAAGGAGTCAACACATATTATCTGGCGGGTGTGGCCAAGGTTGAGGAACGTTTGATCGTCCTGTTAAATCTGGAACGCGCATTAAGCCAGGAGGAGGCCGCTGAATTATCAAAAGCTGAATTGGGGTGATGAGTAAATGAAAGATATAAAAGGCCTTAGCTCAATACAGCTTGATGCCTTGCGCGAGGTGGGTAATATCGGGGCTGGTCATGC
>Ga0079223_10001107_pt1 | contig 15511 bp, 15 predicted proteins | sample Stecom2011_FD_75072 | JGI IMG/M metagenome (GOLD analysis project Ga0079223, IMG submission 75072) | Agricultural soil microbial communities from Utah to study Nitrogen management - Steer compost 2011 | ecosystem: Environmental > Terrestrial > Soil > Agricultural land | place: USA: Utah... | reverse complement strand
TATTAATTCAAATGGAAAATTATAACTCTGCCATTGAGTTTGCTAAAAAACTGGATGATAGTCTAAAATGTGCAAAAAATGAAATTCTAGGACTGAGTTATAGTAATTTAGATAAACACGACTTAGCCATAAAGTATTATGAGAATTATGTTGAAGATTGTAACCCAAGTTCAATTCAAAGAATTAATCTTGGAGATAATTACTTTAAAACAAGCCAGTTTAACAAAGCGAAAGAGCAATTTTTAAAAGTGGATTCCGATGACGTATATTATTCATTAGCACAACATAATATTGGGATAATTGAATACGAAACTGGAAATAAAAGAATTGCAGTGGAGTATTTCACAACAGCAATAAATAAAATGAAAGGTGAAACACTCGATTTTTATTACATAGAAATGCTAATTAAAACTCTAAATGAATTAGAGGAGTATAATACGGCTTTAAAAAATATAGCGACTATCTTAGAAATTTGGGATAGAAATTCTATCGAATATAAATACACTCTGATTATAAAATCTTCAATATTCGGAGCTAAAGGAGAATACGAAACAGCAATTAAAATGTTAGACGACATTGTGGAATCTGGAATTGACAATGAACTTGTTTTACTTGAGGCTTATTCTTATCAACTTGACTTCTATTCAAAAATGAAAAATGAAAAACAAGCTTGTAATATTTATAAAAAAATAGAGGACATCAATCCAGAAACCGAAATACTAAAAAATTACGAATGTGAATAAAAAAACGTGTGGCAACACCGTATATAAGCTATGGCTTGGTCAGTCCACACTTGGAAAATCCTGCGGATTTTCCAAAGCCGGTTTTTATCAGGAAAGGTCTGTGCCGAGACACGCCACAGCTCATATACATAAACGTTGGTGGCAATGCTAAATCAACGTTCGGGCTAAAATTCAACATTCCGACTTGACGAAATAAAAACGCATTCCACCGTAAATCGGAAAACGGAATGCAAGGAAAACAAGCTGCACTTGAAAAAATCAAATCATTAGTCCAACGATTTGATGAACAAAAAGAATTTTATAAGCGAACAGAATATAACGAAACCCAAACAAGACGGGATTTTATCGACCCATTTTGGAAAGCTCTCGGTTGGGACATCGACAACGAAAACGGTTATGCCGAAAGTTACCGTGAAGTAATTCACGAAGACCGTGTAAAAGTCGGTGGAGCAACAAAAGCACCCGATTATTCTTTCAGATTGGTTGGAGGGAAACGCTTATTTTTTCTCGAAGCCAAAAAACCAAGCGTTGCGATTAAAAACGACATCGCACCAGCTTATCAAGTTCGCAGATATGGCTGGAGTGCGAAAATGCCAATTTCCATTATTACAGATTTTGAGGAATTTGCAATCTACGATTGCAACGCAAAACCAAAACCGACCGATAAAGCAAACAACGGAAGAATAAAATATCTGACTTACGAAAACTACATTTCCGAGTTTGATTTTATTTGGGATACGTTCGCAAAAGAACGTGTTTTGCGTGGAAGTTTTGACAAATACATCACAAGCGACAAACACAAAAAAGGAACTTCGACAGTTGATAACGAGTTTTTGCAATCGCTCGACAAATGGAGGAAAGAACTTGCTTTAAACATCGCTTTACGTAACAAAAATATCACAGAAGAAGAACTTAATTTTGTGGTTCAGCACACGATTGACAGAATTTTGTTTTTACGAATTGCCGAAGATAGAAGCATTGAGCGTTATGGAGATTTACAAGATGCAACAAAAAATGGCGATTTTTATCAAAACTTATTTCAGCTTTTTCATTTTGCAGACCAAAAATACAACTCTGGACTTTTTGACTTTGAAAAAGACAAAATCAGTAATCGAATTTCCATTGACAACAAAGTAGTCAAAAGCATCATTTCTGAACTCTACTACCCTATTTGTCCGTATGAATTTTCTGTTTTATCGGTTGAAATTTTAGGAAGTGCTTACGAGCAATTTCTTGGAAAACAAATCACACTTTCTGCAAGTGGTCGGGCAATTATCGAAGAAAAACCCGAAGTGCGAAAGGCAGGAGGAGTGTATTACACACCGCAATATATCGTTGATTACATTGTAAAAAACACGATTGGAAAACTTATAGAGAACAAAACACCAAAAGAAGTAAGCAAAATAAAAATCACTGACCCTGCCTGCGGCAGCGGCAGTTTTTTAATTGGTGCTTATCAGTTTTTATTGGATTGGCACAAAGATTATTATTCCAACAACGGAAAACCGAGCAAAGGCAATAAAAACAATCCTTTGACACCGACAGGAGAACTTACGACAGCCGAGAAAAAACGAATTTTGCTCAACAATATTTTTGGAGTTGATTTGGACAGTAACGCAGTTGAAGTAACCAAACTTTCTTTGTTGCTTAAATGTATGGAAGGCGAAACCAAAGAAACTATTGAAGCCCAAACCAAATTGTTTCACGACCGAATCTTACCGACTTTGGACAACAATATCAAAAGCGGAAATAGTTTAATTGACCTCGATTATTACGAAAACGAACTTGATTTTGGAGAAGAAAGAAAAGTAAAACCTTTTTCTTGGCAAAAAGCGTTTCCCGAAGTTTTTAAAAATGGTGGTTTTGATTGCGTGATTGGAAATCCGCCTTGGGTTTCATTAAATGGAAGATTTGGAAATGACATTTTAAACGAACAAGGACAACAATATTTAATTGACAAGTATAAAGGCAATACTTATATGCCAAATTTGTATGAATACTTTGTTCACAAAGGTTTGGATTTAATCAATTCTAAAGGATTTTTTTCTTTCATTATTCCCGATAGATTAGGTTTTAACAATCAATTCATTTCATTACGACAAAAACTTTTACAAGAATACAAAGTAGAAGAATTACTTTACAAAGCTCCATTTCCGGGAATTGTAACCGACACCTTGATTTTCAGATTTACAAATAAAGCCAAATCAGAAAATAATTATAAAATTGTAGTTGGAGAGTTCGGAAAATCAACACAAATTAAAACTTCAGAAGAATATTTACAAGACAAAGAATTTCGTTTTGTTTACGAAAGTAGTGATGAGGCTTCAAAAGTTCTAAACAAAATTTTTTCAAACGAAAAATGTAAACCACTTGGAGAAGTTGCAGATACAACATCAGGTTTTGGAGGAAAATCTTCTGAAATAACATCGGAAAGAAAAAATCAAAAACAAATTGAGGTTATTCGTGGCAGAAGCATACAGAAATTTTCAACTGTAAAGCCGTTTTATTTCGATTTTAAAAAAGAAAATATCACAGGAAGAACAACCGACAGAAATAAATTAGGCACAAAAGAAAAAGTTTTGCTACGCAAAACAGGTTCACCAATAATTGCAACTTATGATGAAAGCGGAATATATCCCGAACAATCATTGTATTTTATTTTCAACAACAAAACAGACAACTCACTTAAATATTTTACAGCACTAATCAATTCAAATCTTTTTCAGTTTGTTTACATCAACAAACTTGTGACAAACAAAGACAGTACACCACAACTCAAAAAAATTGACCTTGACAAATTTCCTGTTTTTGTTTGCGACAAATCAAACAAACCAAAACACGATGAAATTGTAAAAAATGTTGATTTACTCTTACAACTCAACCAAGAATTGCAAAACACAACTTTAGCAAACAGAATTGAGCAGTTAAAAAACAGAATTGAATATACAGAAGATAAAATCAATCAAATAATTTACGAACTTTACGACTTGACAAATGAAGAAATAAAATTGATGGAAAAATAAAAATGCAAGACTTTTTTCAATCTTTTACAACTAGAGAAATTGCTATTGCAATATGGGGAACAATTGCAATAGTATTTTTCTGTGTAAAGTCCAGTCCAAAACAACTTATAATTAGTGCTTTTCAGAAAAAGTTAGTTTTCATTTATTTGATAATTATTGTGTATTTGACATTAATCATTTATGTCTTAAATAAATTAAATATTTGGGAAACAACCCTTTATAAAGACTTTTTAATTTGGTTTTTTACTGTTGGGATAATATCTGTTTTTAACGTAAATAAATTAAAAACGCATAACGATTTTATCAAAATCATATTTAAGCTGTTTTCTATATCTATGATATTAGAATTTCTAATATCATACTATTCTTTTCCTTTAATAATTGAGTTGATAATAGTTCCATTATTTACAATATTGACAGTATTATTAGTTTTTGCAACTCATTACAAAGAAAGAGACGGTTATTTTAAAGTTACTCAATTTCTTAATTATGTGTTATCCATTTCGGGTTTTATTGTGTTCTTTTATGTGATTTATAATTTAGCACAATCGTATGAAAGTTTGTTAACAATATCAAACGTTAAATCTATTTTTCTTTTTCCTTTTTTTACATTAGTTTTTCTACCTGTTCTTTACTTTATTGTTGTTTATATGAAATATGAAGATGTATTTATCAATTTGCGTAGATATAAATTTATAGATGAAAAAAGGAAGAAAAAAATTAAAACTGCTATAATTATATATGGAAACCTAAATTTAAGCAGGTTAGACAAAGCTAAAAAGGTCATTATTTTCAATAAAAGGGAATTACAAAATGAAACTAATATTTATAAATACATAAAGTCTGAAATTACTAATGACTAATAAGCACAGCCACCAACAAAGGTTTTGCAAAAGAGCGGGTTAAGTGTTTAATTCAAGGTTTGTGCATTTAATCCGCAAAACCATTTTTATTTGCTTTTAAACTGTAAATTAGCAAATAAAAAAATGGTTTTGCTTACGTTGATACTAAATTGAAAGTTTAGTCTTTCTAATCCGCTCCTTCGCAAAGCCTCAAAACGTTACCTGCAAGCCGATTTGAACAGCAGTCCTAAATTGAAACTTGGAGGAAAAATAGACAGTAAATGACAAATTTTTATTTTTGCCAACGCACAAATGGCACATTTGGTTTTTGCCGACACACAAGCCAACGCTTCGCAAAACCAAAAGAGCCATTTTTTGCCAACGCTGAAAAACAGATTACGGAAAACCGTAGCCAACGAAAAACATATTTTGATATATTTGAAATCTAAACAATAAAACAGAATAAATTATGAGTAACAATTCAAAACAATGGAGTTCAGCAAATCCTGGTTACATCATTTTCTTAATTGACCAATCAGGTTCTATGGGAGAAGATTATACAGGAGGAAAGAACAAAGCAGAGTTTACCTCTCTGGTTATTAATAGAACAATTAATGACTTAATTTTCACTAATAGTGCTGGAGATAAAATCAAAGATAGAGTGTTTATATCCCTTATTGGTTATGGTGGAAAAGGTGGTAATTCAGTAGATGATATTCGTTCTGACTATTTAAGTGCTTTTGCTGATAGTCCTTTAAGAATTGAGAAAATAAAAAAGAAAGTTTCTGACGGAGCTGGAGGTTTAGTTGAAATTGAGGAAGAAATGGCTATGTATGTTGAACCTACTTGTCCACGAAATGGCTTAACACCAATGGCAGAAGCTCTTGATTTTGCAAAGCAACTCATAGAAGGTTGGATAACTAAAAAACCTGACAACCCTGCGCCTGTAATTATAAATGTTTCGGACGGAATGCCATATACAGGAAGTAATCCAATAGACGATATTGAAAAAACAATATCAACTGCAAACAGTATTATGAATATCAATACTGGAGATGGAAATCCTCTAATTTTCAATGTTCATTTAGGACAATCACCATTTAACGAAACAAAGTTTTCCTCAACTGAAAACGAAGTTTCAGACGAAGAAGGAAAGATACTTTTCAAAATTTCAAGTAAAGTACCTGAAACATATCGTGAAGCCGCAAGAAAATACGAATTTGTAACAGACGTAGATTCAAGAGGTTTTGTTTCGAATGCTGGTCCTGAAACTCTTATCAAGTTTATCAATTTTGGTTCATCTGGAGGAACAGATCTTACAAAAAAATAATTATGTTTAAAAACTATATTTCATCATCCTATCCAGCTCACATAGTGATGATTATAGATCAATCATCTATGATGAGTGAACCATATAGTAAAGGCAAAACAAAAGCAGAGTATGTTGTAGACGATATAAATAATTTCATTAATCAATTAATTTTTATGTGCTGTGCAGGTGACAATATCAAAGACTGGTTTTATATAAGTATAGTGGGACATTCTAATAATGAGATTAAGCTGATTGAATCGAAATATCTTAGTGAATTTGCGGAAAACCCAATTAGAATAATTAAAGTCAAGAAAACTGTTGCTGACGGAGCAGGCGGATGGGTAGAAATTGAAGAAGAAAAAGCAGAGTATATTAATCCTTGTTGTGAAGGAGTATCGAATCTATTTTCTGCATTTAAATACATACAAGTGTTGATTTCAGATTGGATGAACCAAAAACAATATTTGTCAACTTTAATTATAAATATATCTGGAGGTTATACTGCTGAGTGGCAAATGACAACCAAAGTTATTGAAAAAATAAAAACCCTAAAATCTAATGGAGAAAATCCATTTTTGTTCAATTGGCTTTTAGATTCTAATTCGAGTAATTTAGAATTCCCAAGTTTGGACAATGTTTATGAAAACTCATTTACAAGTCATCTTTTTTTCGAGTGGTCTTCTTATATGAGTGGGCAGATGATTGATAATTGCAAAAGATTTGGATTTAATGTACATCAAGGGGCAAAGCTTTTCAGTAATAAGGGGATTAATAATGTGCTTAACTTAATAAACATAGGTTCTTAATGAAAATCAATATAAAAGGATTTATAACGAGTAAGAAATCAGAATTATATTCAGATTGTGCGGATAATTATGCAGTAAACACTGAACTTAATAAGTTTTCTATTTCTGATGGAGTTTCAAAGTCTTTCTTCCCAAAAATTTGGTCGGACATATTAGTAAATAAATATGTCAGTCAAAAAGAATGGAAAGATAACAATGAATTTATTGTTGAAAGTCAAAAAGAATGGCAATCCAAAATTGATAAAATTGTAAATCAACCAGAAACCAAATGGTTTACAAAATCTCAATACAATAGAAAAGACCCTGCATTGGCAACATTTGTCGGACTTCAATTTTTAGAATCTGACCAAAAATGGATTGCACAAGCATTAGGAGATAGTTTTTTATTTTTCATTCCTAAGGGTTCAACGAAGATTGAAATTAAATTATCCACTAAACCCGAACCTATTGTATTTGACAACTTCCCAGATTATTTATCAAGTATTGGAAGTTCTCATAAAGGAGAAAAAAAATCAATTAAAGGAGAAAAAATAAAGGAAGGAACTTTTTATTTAATGACTGATGCCCTTGCTGAATGGTTTTTATTAAATACAGAACAAGCCAAACAGACACTTGACAACATCAAAACCCAAGAACAATATCTTGAAACAATTACAAATGAAAGAAATGCAAACCGATTAAATGACGATGATTCCGCAATTTTGATACTTGAACTTTTTGACGATGGCAAAAAAGAATTTTCCTATTCTAATATCGAAGTAACTTTTTTATCAGAGCTTGTTAAAGAAGAAGCGGAGAAACTTGAAGAAGCTAAAAAAAAAGAAGTTTCTTCTCAAGATTCTTTAAATGTAAATGAAGAAGAAAACGGGGAAGAACAATTAACAAAAGAAGAAAATTCTGAAAAAGAGGAAACTAAACAAGTTGAGCAATCAAAGGAGATTAAAGATGAGGAAATTGAAAACTCGGAGCAGAAAATAGAGGGGGAAAAACCGCTTGATGAAAATATAAAAGAAAACACAGCAGAGGGTAATTCGCCTGTCGAAAATGATAGTCTTTCAGAACAAAATCAGAAAGAAGAAAAATCATCTGAACCAATTCAGAATATAGTTTCCGACAATCCAAAAGCTAAATCAATTTTTGATAAATTCTAACGTATGGCAAATATTTATCCTTCAAGAACTGATATAGTTACAGCAATGCGAAATCCGCAAGTTAGCTTTAAAGCAAGCGAACTCATCGGAGGAACGATTATCCAAAAAGGTTCTCGTGTTATTCAATATTCAGGTGGTTACACAACAGTTTTTCCGTTTCACACAAGCAATTCCCAAAAAGTAGCTGTACGTTGTTGGATTGCCGATATTGGAGACGCCAAGAGAAGAAGTCAGGAAATATCAACTTATTTAGCAAATCTGAACAATTCTTATTTCTGTGATTTTAAATACTTGGAAGAAGCACTTCTTATCAATGGTAAAATCTATCCTATCGTTTTAATGGATTGGGTTGAAGGAAAAACTTTGAAAGATTTTATCAACGATAATATACATTCAAATCCTTCTTCAATTTCAAAAGTACGAGAGAATTTTAAAGAAATGGTTGCATATTTTCATCAGCAAAATATCGCTCACGGAGATTTGCAACACGGAAATATTTTGGTTAATCCTGATTGCAGTTTAACAATTATTGATTACGATTCAATGTACATCAAACCGCTTGAAGGAATGACTGATTCAATTAAAGGTTTACCCGGCTATCAACATCCGTCGCGGTCTGCAAATAGTTTTGTAAATCCTAAATTGGATTACTTTTCAGAATTGGTAATTTATTTATCCTTACTTGTATTTGAAACCCAACCAAATTTATGGGTAAAATATTATGAAACCGAAGACTTACTTTTTTCAAAAGAGGATTTTGCTAATGTAAATCAATCGACTTTAATCAATAGTTTGTTACAATATAATAATCAAACAATTGTCGATTTAACTAATAAATTGAAAGAACAGTTAGCGAAAAATGATATTCAACAATTAGAGCCATTAGAAAATCTACTCGTTGATAGACTTGAAGTTATCAAAGACCATATTTTTGACAAATTCGATAAACAGCCTAATCCACCAAGTAAAAAAGAAGTTAGACTTCCTGACGTAAACAATATAACGAACAAATTTTAATAATGACGGAGGTTTATTTTGAAGATATACACAATCAAATCATCAATCAAATTTCGGCTTCAAACAAAAGTCTGAAAATTTGTGTTGCGTGGTTTACTGATGTTGAAATCTACCAAAGTATTATTCAGGCTCAAAACAGAGGTGTTCAGGTTTATATCATTGTAGCAAATCACGAGTTCAACAAAAATTCAAGAGTTGATTTTAAAGAGTTGTTACAAAATAACGGATATGTAGGATATATCGGCAATATCAACGATGGATCAAAAGACAGATTTATGCACAATAAATTTTGCATTGTTGATGATTTTACAGTAATAACAGGCTCATATAATTGGACATTTAAAGCAAGATTAAATGATGAAAATATCATCATTATTAAAAATCAGCCAACTGTTATTTCTCAATTCAATGACAAGTTTGAAAGCATAAAACCTCAATATGGTTTTGCGATTAAAGGAAACGAAGTACAACTATTGCCAATCGAAAAAATAATGGCAAAATGGGATAAACCAAAAGAAACAACCCCACAACTAAGAATAAATAACGCAAAGTCAATTTTTGATAAATTTTAAGAATGTCAGTAAGCAAACAAGATATAATCACAGCTATAAAAAATTTAGACACTTTTTTAAGAGTGCCTGAATTGCAAGGAGCTAAACCAAGACTAAACAGGAATGGTAGTCCTTTTGCTTTTGTTGGTGGCTTCAATATGGTGTTTCAATTGGAACATCAAAACAAGAAATGGGCATTTAGAGTTTGGCACGTTCCTATGGGAGAACATACAAACCGTTACCGAAAAATATCAAAATATCTTTCAGAAAAACAACTATCCTATTTTGCTGATTTCATCTACGATGAAAAAGGAATTTTAGTTAATGGAAATTTATTGGACACCATCCGAATGGAATGGCTTGAGGGAAAATTGCTAAAAGAATATCTTGAAGAAAATTTAGGCAACAAGAACAAACTAACTAAGCTTGCTAATGATTTTCTGGAAATGTGCAAAACTCTGCGAGAAAATAAGATTTCTCACGGAGATTTGCAAGAAGGAAATATTTTGATTGACCGAGATGGAAACATCAAACTTGTAGATTATGATTCTATTTGTATTCCTGAAATTGAGGGTCAAAAAGAATTAGTTACAGGATTAAAAGGTTATCAACATCCCTCACGTTTTAAAGCGGGAAAAGCGTCTTTAAAAGCGGATTATTTTTCAGAGCTAATAATATACCTTTCGATTTTAGCTATATCTGAAAATTCAAATCTTTAAAGAAATTATCAAGTTAAAGACACTAATTATTTGCTTTTTACAGAAACTGACTTTGAAGATTTTGAAAATTCTGAAATATTCAAGGATTTACAATTGTTATCAGGTTCTATTAAAAGTTTGACAAGAATTTTAAATGAATACTTAAAGGAGAACAGTTATCTGAATCTTAAAGGATTTGAAAATTATTTAACAGCACCTACGATAATCAATTTTAATGCAAATAAGATAGAAATTCTTCAAGGAAAATCTATTGAACTTTCTTGGAATGTAGAAAATGCTGATACTATCCTATTGAACAATGGAATAGGAAATTTAACTGGTAAAAAGTCATTATCTGTTTCGCCTATTCAAACAACTACCTACCAACTAATTGCTGAAAATGCTTTTGATAAATCAGAAGAAGAAATAAATATTACCGTTCTTCCTCTTCCAATAATCAAGGAATTTCGTCACAAACAACAAAAAATAGAACACGGAAAAGAAACACAAATAGTATGGGATATTGACAATGCAGAAAAAATTGAATTACATTGGTTGGGAAATATGGAAATTGTCCCAAACAAAGGAGAAAAAACCATATCACCTACAGACCACACCAATTACAAACTTATTATTACCGCATTAGACGGAGTTACAAAAGAAGAAAATCAAATTACAGTTCAGGTTTTCAAAAGAGTCGAAATCAAATCGTTTGTTTCGGATTTAGATTTTGTAGTTGAAACTCTACCTGTAAAATTAAGTTGGGAAATTGAAAATGCATCAATTGTTACGTTATCCTCAAATATGCAGTCCGATATTGACGTAACAGGGAAAAATGAAATTATGATTACATCTAAGAAAACATCCTATTTCTATTTAAAAGCAAGTAATGAACTTTTTTCTCAAAATAGCGAACAAATAAAAATTGAAGTACAAAATATTCCTGTATTTAACCCAAGTGTTATTCCAAGGTTGCCACAAGGAAAAGATTTAATTCCAAGTTTTGATCTTGATTTTAATAACATTTCGGATAATATTCTAACCGAGTCGCAACTTGGTTTTAAATCAGCAATGAAATCAACAAAAAGATTTAGCTTACTTTATTCATTACAAAAAATATTTAAGTAGTAAAGCCATACAAATGAGTTCTAAAATTCAAAAATATCTTTGGAAATTAGCAAATTATGATTCTTTCATAATGGAATATTGTCCTGCTATTCATAATAAAATCGCTGGAATTGGAACGTTTTTCTTTTTTCAAAATTTGGTTGTATTTTTTTCGGTTATTACAGCTTACACAGTCTTTGTTTCTAAGTACCTATTTCTTGGTTTTTTATTGGCGACGGGAATATCATATTTATTTTATAAATGGATGAAGTTTCTAAGCGAGATACATCATAATAATTCTCAAAATGGACTATTTGTAGTGCAGTTTTTTATCAATTTTATTCTATCGTTACTACTTTCTATTCCTTTTTGTCTATTCCTTTTTGATTATCAAATTATTTTTCAACTTTATTTAAAAACAGGAAAAATGTCATTAGGAAGTATAGAACAATTGTGGCTAAAACCTTACGGATTATATGAAACTTGGCTTGTAGGAAATGAAGGAAATATAATCTTATTTATCTGTATAGCAACATTTTTAATGATAGCTTTCATTTTCATTACGCCTTATTTTTTAATACTTAATAACAAAAAATCATCTTATACTTTAGTAAAGCAGAATTATGAGCAAAATTTCTACTAATAAATACAAATATTCTAAAATTCAATACTTTTTTTGGTTATTATCAGGAGCTGAAATTAGTATTCTAAAGGATTGTCCAACAGATTATAACAGACAAGCAGGTATTGGGTTTACTATTTTTATGACGACACTTTTGGCTTTCTTTTCAGGGAGCTATGCTGGTTATTATTTCGGAGAAAGTTATGTGTCAGCTATTGTCTTTGGGACAATTTGGGCTTCTTTAATTTTCAGTATCGACCGTAGTATGGTGGTTACGCTAAAAAAAGACCCTACAAAAGAGAAACAAAATTTTTGGCCTGCTTTTTTATCAAGAGGAGTTTTAGCGCTTCTTATTGCATTCATTATTTCTATTCCTTTGGAATTATTGATTTTCAAGGAAAATATTGATTTACATATGGACAAATATAAACTTGATCAAGTTTATACTGTTCAACAAGCAGCCAAAAGAAATGAGGCAATATCTGATAAACAGCGTATATTAAGTAATGATAGTCTTGTGTTAGGTAAAGTTGAGACGCAATTATCACACGGAGAACCTCAAGGTGACCCAGAATATAATATGCTTAAATCAACAATTCAAACAAAACAACAAGAATATGATGCTTTATTAAATAAATTAAATACCTCTCGTAACGAAGCCAATAAAGCTTATAATGATGTTCCAACATACTATGATTATAGTAGTGAAAGTTATTTGAAAAATAGAAATTCTAATCAGTGGACTACATATGAAAACAAGATTGCTTTGAGAAATCAAGCTCAAGCAAATTTAAATAAGTTTGATAAAAAGGGGTTGGACGAATTAAAAAAGAAAATGCAAGATTATATAGCTGAATGGTCAACTAATCTTAAAGAAGAACAAAAAAGATTAAATGAAAATATTATACAAACAAGTAGTTCAATAAATCAAGGACTTGCAACTGCCGATACAGCAAAAAATGAGTTTCAAGACAAAATTCAAGATAAAAAGGGTTTTGTATTACGTTTTATGGTATTAGAAAATTTGGCAACTCCCAATAATCCTGAAATTCCGGAAGGTGCTACAATCTTTTTTCTTTTATGGCTTATCAGAATACTTTTTTTTACAATTGAAATTTTACCAACAATTGCAAAAATTGCTACACCGATTGGAGCTTACGACCGAGCAATTTACAGAAAAGAGCAAGATTTAGAACTCGAATTAGAGGAAAGGACATCTCAATATCTAAGGCAACAAAAAACACTTCGAGATATTGAATATGAAGCCGAACGAGAGCAAACAAAAGAACGGTCTCAAATTGAAAATAATCTACATAAAGAGTTATTGACTGAGATTGCAAATGTTCAAAATAAAATAGCTAGAGATAAGATTGAAGAGTTCAAAAATAAACATCAAACAAAAATTTAGAATATATTTCAATGGCGTGGCGAGTTAGAAAAACAAAAAATATTGGTCCATTCAGGGCTACGGTTTCCAAAAAAGGCGTTGGGAAAAGTTTTGGCTTTTTAGGTTTTCGTTTTGGAGTAAGTCCAGACGGTAGAAAGTATTGGAGTTTTGGCATACCTGGAACAGGATTGTATTACATAAAATACTATTGAATATGGATAAAGCAATAAAAATAATCTTAGCGATTTTATTCTTTCTCTGTTTGGCGGATATGCCATACGGTTTTTACCAGTTTGTAAGATTCGCAGGACTAATTGGTTTTGCAATTTTAGCTTATCAGGCAAACCAACAAGGCAGACAGACAGAAATGATAATTTACGGTGGACTTGCTTTATTATTCCAACCGTTTTTCAAAATTGCACTTGGCAGACAAATGTGGAACATAGTTGACGTAGTTGTAGGAATAGGACTTATAATATCAATATTTATGAAACCAAAGGAAAGCCCACGCTAAAAGCAAGCACATTTGCAATTCGCACAAGCCAACGCTCAGACCAAAAATTGCAAAAGAGCTTACTTTTTCTTACCTCTTAAAATTGTTTTAAATTTGCCAACGCCTCAAAAATAAAAACAAACGGACGATAAGACGGCCAGCAGGTAACAAAGGTTTTGCAAAAGAGCGGGTTAAGTGGTTAATTCAAGGTTAGTGCATTTAATCCACAAAACCATTTTTTATTTGCTTTTAAAATGTAAATTAGCAAATAGAAAAAATGGTTTTGCTTACGTTGGCACTAAATTGAAAGTTTAGTCTTTCTAATCCGCTCCTTCGCAAAGCCCTAAAACGTTACCTGCAACCCTATGGCGACACTGCAAACATTCAAATGACAACTAAAAAACGAATTAATTGAAACCAATGACTTGTGCATTATGTAAGGAAAGAGAAGCTAACAAAAAGAACACTCACTTTTTGACAGATGGAATTATTCGTAGTTGCCTGAACCTTGACGGAAGTAGGGAAAGAGAGAAAGGTTTTTACTTTGACTTATCAAATGACAACGCTTTCATTGAATTTAATTTTCAAAGGGGAACATCCATTGACAAACTTAAATCTTCACTAGGCAGAGAAGTTACTGAAGAAGAAATTGAAAAAGCCAAATCAATTCCGTTTTCAGTTGACAATGTATTTTGTGACGTTTGCGAAAATTACTTTACTGAAACTGAAGGCAAGTTCATTAGCGAAATTCTACCAAGTTTTCGTAACACTGACCTAACAGACAAAGGCACAATAAATCTGATAGACATTAAGACAGTCCGACTGTTTTTTTACATTCAAGTATGGCGAACTGCCATTTGTGACGACACATTGAAACTTTTAGACGATACTGCTGAAAATCTTCGACAAATTATCCTTAATCATAAAACAGTTGACACGAATGAAATAAAAAATTATCCCCTTGCAATCACTTACCTTCAGACAATTGGGGATGAAGCTGAATATACTACCAACTATGTCGGATTTACAAGTGACAGAAATCCCAACCTAATTATTATGAATGACTTTGTTATTCAATTCTATGAAAGTCCTGACACGGTATCGTTTTTTGATTTCTATGGTTTGACAACAGAAGAAAATTACAAGCAGTTCATCAACTTAAACGAAGAACATTTTGTAGTAAACATCTTTCCAAACGACAGACGAAAGCAATTTTTACTCGATTTTATTAAATCCGAAAGAGTTAAAAAGACAATTCAATATTATGCAGACCGCTTCGGAGAGTTGTGGCTTAAACTTTTTGGTGTTCATCCTCCAATTCAAACAACACAAGAGTATTTACAAGCATTGACAAGTGGTGACGAGTTCAATGTTCTTAAATATACCAAAGAGAATGTATTAGAAGTAACAGTTAAATTCGTTCAGAAAAAAATTAATCAATGACATATAATGATTTAAATAACTATCCGTTTGAACTTCAAGAAAATCTTAATCAGACGAAACGAAGGGCAGCAGGTAACAGGCGTTTGGCTCAATGGCGGGTGAAGTGGTTAATTGAACATTCTACCTCGCATCAGCTTTTGTGGTGTATTGACAGTTTTGTGCTCCGAAATCCGCCACTGCGCCAAGCGCCAAACCGTTATAGGCAATGCTGACAGACCGAAATCACTAATAATATGAACTTAATTTTCGCAAAACTGTACGAAGAATACATCAGAAAGAATGACCCCGCAAAATTTAATATAACAATGTATATAAG
>Ga0079223_10001106_pt1 | contig 15514 bp, 10 predicted proteins | sample Stecom2011_FD_75072 | JGI IMG/M metagenome (GOLD analysis project Ga0079223, IMG submission 75072) | Agricultural soil microbial communities from Utah to study Nitrogen management - Steer compost 2011 | ecosystem: Environmental > Terrestrial > Soil > Agricultural land | place: USA: Utah... | reverse complement strand
GTGGCGGAAGCGGCCGGCATTTCGCTTGCAGGGATCAAAATCGAGTCCACACCGCATAGTCACGCGGCCGCCGCGCGCGCCGTCGAACTGGCTCTGGCCGGAGACCTCGAGATCTTGATAAAGGGCAGCCTTCAAACGGCCGAGCTGCTCAGCGCCGTAACCAGAAAATCTTCGGGACTGCGTACCGAGCGCCGAATCAGCCATATCTACATGATCGACGTACCAGCGTATGACAAACCTTTGATCGTGACGGATGCTGCGGTCAACATTCAACCCACGCTCGACCACAAACGCGACATCTGCCAGAACGCCATCGACTTTCTGCACCTTCTGGGCGTGGAGCAGCCCAAAGTCGCGGTTCTGGCTGCGGTCGAGACCGTCAACGCTTCCATGCCCGCCACCTTGGATGCTGCCGCATTGACCGTAATGGCCACGCGCAAGCAAATTACCGGCGCCTTGGTCGATGGCCCGCTCGCTTTTGACAACGCCATCAGTCTCAAAGCGGCCGCCGTCAAGGGCATCTCTTCTCCGGTTGCAGGCCAAGCGGATGTATTGCTCACCCCGGATCTTGAAGCCGGCAACATCCTCGCCAAACAGCTGATTCATTTCGCCGAAGCACGCGCCGCCGGATTGGTCTTGGGCGCGCGCGTTCCAATTGTGCTGACCAGCCGGTCCGACCCATTGTCGACCCGTATCACTTCAGCCGCCCTGGCCAAATTCGCCGCCACTCGACGGAAACCACAAGGGATGCAATGACTCACGACGGCATCATCCTGACCTTCAATGCCGGCTCTTCGACGATCAAGATCGGCATTTACGAACACCTGGCCAACGCGCTGCAATTTCAGGGACGGGGGTTTATCGACTTTCGCGACCAGCCCCTGGAGTTCCGTCTGAAGAAAGAAACCGGCGAGTTGCTGAAATCCCCTCTTTCTCCGGTGCCCGCAGAAGACGTAACCGCCGCGCTGGAGCATGTCTTTGCCTGTCTCGCTCAACAGTATCCGTTGGAAAAAATGCGCTGCGCCGGGCACAGAGTGGTACATGGCGGGGATGTATTCACAGGGCCCGTACGCATTGATTCGGCTTCGCTTGCGCGCATCGAAAAACTGGCCTCTTTGGCGCCCTTGCATCAGCCTCAGAATGTGCGGTTGATTCACGCGGTGCGCACCCTGCATCCGACACTGCTGCAAACGGCATCCTTTGACACCGCATTCCACACCACCCTCGATCCGCTTGCACGCCGTTTTGCCCTCCCCCGAGCCTTGCATGAACAGGGCATCAAACGCTACGGCTTCCACGGCCTGTCATTTCGTCATATCGCCCACACACTGCACAGTTCCAGCTTCCCCCGGACGCGCGCGTAGTGGCGGCGCACCTTGGGAGCGGTGCCAGCCTTTGTGCGATGCAAAATGGCATCAGCCGCGACACCTCGATGGGCTTTTCCACCCTCGACGGCATCCCCATGGCCACGCGCCCCGGCGCACTGGATCCGGGCGTCCTTCTGCACTTGATGGGCTCGATGAAGAAAACACACCAGGAAGTCGAAACGCTTCTTTATCGGGAAAGCGGACTGCTGGGCGTATCCGGCCTTGCAGCCGACATCCGCAAGCTGCTGCAAAGTGATCATCCCGACGCAGTCGAAGCGGTCGATCTTTTTTGCTTCCGGATTGCCGGCGAAATCGCACGCCTCGCCACCACCATGGGAGGCATGGATACTCTGGTTTTCACTGCCGGCATCGGAGAACATCAACCGCCCGTTCGCGCCAAGGTGAGCGAACGCTTGACGTGGCTCGGCTTGACACTGGATGCCGCCGCGAACGCTCGGAACGCAACCGTGATCAATGCACCGGAATCACGTATTCAGGCGTTTGTGATCCCTGCCGATGAAGAGCTGATTATTGCCAACGAAGCATTGAACCTGCTCCACGAGGAAGATTTCACAGACTGAACCAGCAAGCGTGCAAAGCAGGGCGATTGACGCACCTCTGCAGCGTGAAGTTCTTTGAACGCACATTCCATCAAGAAAAGCACGGCAAGGCGGAACGCGCGCCGAATGCGGTCGGTTTCTGCGTCAAATCTTGCACGTTCCCCATGTATCATCCAGGCATTGCTTACGGAGCGGCGTGTATGTCCGTATCTCATCATTCATCCAGGCGCATGGAAACCCTCTGATGCGCGGCTATATCGAACGTCCGGCCGGCGTAATACGCATCCTCGGCGACTGGACACTGCCGCACTATGCAGCCCTTGCCCAGCAAGTTGCCGACGCGCGCCCAGATGACACGCAAGAGGAAACGCCCGATTTGTCGGCACTCGGCGCTCTCGACACCGCCGGCGCACGGCTCCTGTACAAACTGCTCGGCCCGCAAGGCATCGAGACCGCTCTGGCCGACCTGCCACCCGAGCGGCGCGCCCTGCTCGCGACCGTTGTGCGCGCACAATCCGCAGGGGACACTCCGCCGAACGAACCCGGCTATCGATTCGGCGACCTGTTCGCCCGCATCGGTCAGGCCACGCTCAATTTTCGAGATCATGCCATCGGCTTGTGCGGCCTGATCGGACTGACGTTGGAGACATTTGTCCGGGTGTTGCTGCAACCGCGCCGTTGGCGCGTGACCTCTTTTGCGGCGCACCTCGAAGACACCGCTCTGGATGCGGTCCCCATCGTTGCCCTGCTGACTTTTCTCGTCGGCGCCGTGGTGGCCTTCCTCGGCGCTACGGTACTGACCGACTTCGGCGCAACCGCATTCACGGTGGATTTGGTTGCCTTTTCTTTCTTGCGCGAATTCGGCGTACTGCTCGCAGCCATCCTCGTCGCCGGACGCAGTTCAAGCGCATTTGCAGCCCAGATCGGCTCGATGCGTGCCAACGAGGAAATCGACGCCATCCGTGTGCAAGGCCTGTCGCCCATTGAATTACTGGTGCTGCCACGCGTGCTTGCGCTGGTGGTCGCCCTGCCCTTGCTGACCTTCATCGCGATGATGTCGGGCTTCGTCGGCGGCATGCTGGTCTGTGCATTCGCGCTCGACATCTCGCCAACGGCGTTTTTTGCCACAATCGAAAGTGACGTCCCGGTGGGTCACTTTCTGTTCGGCATGGCGAAGGCGCCGATTTTCGCCTTCCTGATCGCGCTGATCGGCTGCAACGAAGGTTTCAAAGCCTCCGGCAGCGCACAATCCGTGGGCAAGCACACCACCTCGGCGGTCGTGCAGTCGATTTTCATCGTCATTCTGATCGATGCGCTCGCGGCGTTATTTGCAATGGAGATGGGCTGGTGAGCGCGACCGAACATGTCATCGAGGTGCGCGGGCTGGAAAACCGTTTCGGCACGCACGTGGTGCACGAAAACCTGGATCTCGACGTCCATCGGGGTGAAATCCTTGGCGTAGTGGGCGGTTCGGGTTCGGGCAAATCCGTGCTGTTACGCACCATCGTCGGCCTTCACCGTCCGGCGGCCGGCACGGTACGCGTGCTCGACCAGGACCTTCTGAAATTGGCGCCCGACCAACGCAGCCGTGTCGAGCGGCGCATGGGCGTATTGTTCCAGCGCGGGGCGCTGTTCTCATCATTGACGGTGGCGGAAAATATCATGCTGCCGCTGATGGAACATGCCGGACTGTCAAAACGTGATGCTGCTGAAATCGCCGCACTCAAGATTGCTCTCGCCGGTTTGCCGCCCGACACCGGAATCAAACCCCCCGAGAGCTTGTCAGGCGGGATGGTCAAACGCGCTGCGCTGGCCCGCGCGCTCGCACTTGATCCGGATGTGCTGTTCCTCGACGAACCCACTGCCGGACTGGATCCGATCGGTGCGGCCGATTTCGACCGTCTGATCGTGACCCTGCGCGACGCTCTTGGCCTGACGGTATTTCTGGTCACGCACGATCTCGATTCGCTGCACGCAATCACCGACCGCGTTGCCGTACTGGCGCGAAAACACGTGCTTATCACAGCGGACATCGCCACCGTCTCGCAGGCTGACGATCCCTGGATACGCGATTATTTCCTCGGCCCGCGCGGCCGCGCCGCCTCCGGCGCAGCGCTCCGTTCAGCCGTTCATGAGGAATCCCATGGAAACTAGAGCTCACCATATTCTGATCGGTCTGTTTACCGTACTCGTCGCCGGCGCAGCTTTGTTGTTCGCACTGTGGCTCAACAAAAGCGGTTCCGAACGCGACCTCGTGCGTTACGACGTTGCGTTCAACGAGCCCGTTTCAGGACTTTCGCGCGGCAGCGCAGTGGAATTCAACGGCATTCGGGTTGGAGAAGTCGAAAACCTTCGTCTCGACCGTGAAAACCCAAGCCGGGTGTTTGCCCGCGTACGCATTGCTGCCTCCGCACCGGTTCGCACCGATACGCGCGCAAGGCTGGTGATGCAGGGCGTCACCGGTTTAAGCTTCATCGGCCTGGGCAGCGGCAACGATCCCTCCGCGCAACCCTTGTCACGCGAGTCAGACACGATTCCGATCATCATCGCCACGCCCTCGCCGATGAGCCGCCTGCTGGCCGACGGCGAAGACATCATGTTCAGCATCAACGAAGTTTTATTCGGCGCACGAGAGCTGTTTTCGACGGAAAACATCGAACGCATTTCCACTACCCTCGCCCATCTTCAGGACGTCAGTGGAACATTGGCGAGCGAGCGTGAAGAATTCGCCCAAACCCTGCATCACATCTCCCAAGCCAGCGAAAGTGCCGCCCAGACCTTCGCGGAAGCGGCAAAACTGGTCGACAACACGAACCATCTCGTTGACGGGGAACTGCGCGCCACCCTGGTCAGCACGCAGCGTTCGATGGAATCACTGGAACGCGCGATGAATGAAGTCGAGCACCTGGTCGCCGACAATCGCGGCAATCTCAACAGCGGCTTACGCGGAATCGCCGATATCGGACCCGTAATGGGCGAATTGCGTGCCACCTTGGCTTCCCTGCGCGAAATTACCCGCCAATTCGAACAAAGTCCCCGCGGTTACCTGCTCGGCCGCCAGCCCACCCGAGAGTTTCAGCCATGAATCTGCGCGCCCTTCTCCTCCCCACCCTGCTTTCCAGCGCATTGAGCGCCTGCACCATCCTGCCGGAATCTGAACCACTCGACGTGTATCGGTTGCCGGGCGGTGAATTTGCATCCGCGGAACACACCACAGCATCCGGCCCCACCGTGCGCGTGCTGCGTCCATCCAGCAGCACACAACTGGCCGGGCGAGCCATCGTGGTGATTCCGGATGATCGCCGCATTTCGGTCTATCAGAATTCCGCCTGGACCGATCCCGTTCCATTGTTGTTGCGTGAGCGCATCATTGACGCGCTACGCGCGGATGGTCACATGGCCGCTGTCAGTTCAGACGTACGCAGCCTGCAGGCGGATCTCGAACTGGATGGCAATGTGCGCGCCTTCCAGAGCGAATACCGCAACGGCCAGCCCGAAGTGGTGGTGCGCATTGACGTCCAACTGATCCACAGCGGCAACCGTCAGATCCTCGCCAGCCGTCGCTTCGAAACACGCGAGGCGGCCTCCGACACGGCCGTCCCGGCGGTCGTCGACAGTTTTGGCATCGCCTCCGACCGCATTGCGCAGGAGATCGCGCAATGGGCCGTCCAGAACGGAGGCGGCGCCAACGCACGCTAACGGTGCGACAGCGAAGCCCGGCGGACCATCACGGTGCGCCGGGCCTGTCGACATTCGTTTGAACCCCGGTGTCCATACCGACTTCGGACGCTGGCACGCCGATTGCTATTCCTCCCTCGTAGGGCGTTGAAGCACACCGCCCAGCACGCATGCACGTCATCACATCGGGCCCGACCAACGGCGGTCGCACACCCCGCGGATCAACGCTGATCCCCGACGAGCCCCGAATGTTTTCCGGTTCGCGCCGGATGGATTGTTGCGAGGGATATCATGGGCAAACAAAAACTGGTAATGGTCGGCAACGGCATGGCCGGGGTGAAAACCCTGGAAGAAGTACTGAAATACGCCCCGGACAAGTACGCGATCACCGTTTTCGGCGCCGAGCCGCACGGCAACTACAACCGCATCATGCTCTCGCCAGTGCTCGCCGGCGAGATGAGCCTGCCGGAAATCATGCTCAACGACGTGGATTGGTACACCGACCACCACATCACGCTGTACACCGGCCGCAAGGTCATCGAGATCGACCGTATCCGCCGTATCGTGCGTGCCGATGACGGCACCGAAGCAGAATACGACCGCCTGCTTCTCGCAACCGGTTCCACCCCCTTCATTCTGCCGGTGCCGGGCGCTGATCTTCCGGGCGTGATCGGCTATCGCGACATCGCCGACACCGAGGCCATGATCGAAGTCGCCAGGACCCATCGCCAGGCAGTCGTCATCGGCGCCGGCCTGCTCGGCCTGGAAGCGGCCAACGGTCTCGTTTTGCGTGGCATGGACGTCACGGTGGTGCATCTCGCCGACTGGATCATGGAGCGTCAGCTCGACAAACCTGCAGGCGACATGCTGCAGGCCTCGCTTGAAGCCAAAGGTCTGAAATTCTTCCTCAACGCACAGACCACCGAACTCATCGCCGGTGAAGACGGCCGTGTCGCCGCACTCAAGCTGCGCGACGGGACCACACTGCCGACCGACCTGGTGGTCATGGCCGCTGGCATTCGTCCCAACACCGAATTGGCTGAATTGGCCCATCTGCACTGCAATCACGGCATCGTCGTAAACGACACGATGCAGTCCGTCACCGATCCGCGCATCTATTCCATCGGTGAATGCGTCCGCCATCGTGACGTGAGCTATGGCCTGGTGGCGCCGCTGTTCGAACAGGCCAAGGTTGCCGCCAACCATCTGGCAGGCTTCGGCATCGGTCTGTACGAAGGCTCGGTGACCTCGACCAAGCTCAAGGTCACCGGTATCGAGGTGTTCTCGGTCGGCGACTTCGCCGGCGGCGAGGGATTCGACGAAATCATCCTCCACGACCAGGCCGGCGGCGTGTACAAGAAAGTCGTCCTCAAGGACAACAAGGTTGTCGGCTCGGTGATGGTGGGCGACACCACCGATGGCGCGTGGTACCTCCAGCTCCTGCGCGAAGAGAAAGACGTGACCGAGATCCGTGACCACCTGATGTTCGGCCAAAGTTTCGCCCAGTCACAACAGAAAGACCCCCACAGCCTTGCCGCGAGCATGCCCGACACTGCCGAGGTGTGCGGCTGTAATGGCGTGTGCAAAGGCGACATTGTTCGCGCGATCAAGGAAAAAGGCCTGACCACCGTTGAGGACGTGAAAAAGCACACCAAAGCGGCGGGCTCCTGCGGTTCATGCAGCGGTTTGGTCGAGCAGATTCTCGTCTCCACCGTCGGCGGCACCCGCGCGGTCACCGACAAGCATTCCAAGCCGATCTGTGGCTGCACCGAACACAGTCACGGCACGGTGCGCCAAGCAATCCGGGCGCGCAAGCTGCTGACGATTCCGGACGTGCTGCACGAACTCAAATGGAACACTCCGAACGGCTGCGCAACCTGCCGTCCGGCGCTCAATTACTACCTGATCTCGACCTGGCCGCACGAAGCCGAGGACGATGCGCAAAGCCGCTTCGTCAACGAACGCAGCCACGCCAACATCCAGAAGGACGGCACCTACTCCGTCGTGCCGCGCATGTGGGGCGGACTGACCACGCCCGACGAACTGCGTGCGATCGCCAACGTGGCCGAGAAATACGACATCCCCACCGTCAAGGTCACCGGCGGCCAGCGTATCGATCTGCTCGGCGCGAAAAAGGCCGACCTGCCGGAGATCTGGAGCGATCTCAACAAGGCCGGCATGGTTTCAGGCCACGCCTACGGCAAGAGCATTCGCACGGTAAAAACCTGCGTTGGCGCCGAACACTGTCGCTTCGGCACGCAGAAGTCGATGGATATGGGCGTCAAGCTCGAGAAAATGCTGTTCGGCATGTGGAGCCCGCACAAGGTCAAGCTGGCGGTCTCCGGCTGCCCGCGCAACTGCGCCGAATCGGGCGTCAAGGACGTGGGTGTGATCGGCGTCGATTCAGGCTACGAAATCCACGTCGCGGGCAACGCCGGCATCAAGACCGAGGTCGCCCAGTTCCTGTGCAAGGTCGAGACTGAGGAAGATGTCAAGGAATACAGCGGCGCCTTCCTTCAGCTTTATCGCGAAGAGGGCTACTACCTCGAACGCACGGTGCATTACGTCGATCGTGTCGGCATGGAGCACATCAAACAGAAGGTTCTGGAAAACGCAGAGAGCCGCAAGGCGCTTTACGCGCGCTTGCTCTACACGCTCAAGGACGAACCCGATCCGTGGGCCGAGCGTGTCAAACAACAGGATCTGCGCAAACAGTTCATCCCGCTCACGCTTGCAGACTGACGACCACCTTCCACCGGGGCTCTCGCCCCGGTTCGCACCGAACATCGTTAGAGGAAAGAATCATGTCCGACACCACCGCCAAACTTGTCTGGCACCACGTCTGTGCCGTCGAGGACATCCCCAAACTCGGCGCCCGCCGCCTCGAGGAAACCCCGCACGGCCCGGTCGCGATCTTCCGCAACAACGAAGACGAGGTCTTCGCCCTGCTTGACCGCTGCCCGCACAAGAACGGTCCGCTATCGGCCGGCATCGTGCACGGCCGCAGCGTCACCTGCCCGCTGCACAACTGGCGCATCCAGTTCGAGGACGGCCAGGCCATGGAACCCGACGTCGGCTGCACCCGGCATTTCGCAGTGAAGACGGAAGACGGCCAGGTAATGATTCAGCTCTAGGCAAACGTCTGGCATTTTGCAGGAGCAACCCTGACCGCAAACGGCACAGAATCATCCACGCCGCACGCCGCTCCACCTTTTCCGCCACGGCGCCCAACACCGGGTGCCACGGCGCCCAGTATTACCCGGCGACTCCAACGATGGAGCGACTCCCTTCAGAAAAGCGGCCATTTCCCGACGCTGATGGCCTCTTTCTCGGCCCGGCCGGCGTGGAAAAGCGCTGGCGCACCCTCTGGGGCGCACCGCATCTGACGTCGGCCAAGATCTGATCTCGGTTAGGATTCAAGCATGAACAAGACTGCGCAGCTGCTCGCCACCACCATCGGACATGCCTCGCTGCGCGGTCCCCGCGAACGCAACGAAGACTTCTGCGGCGCGGCCACACCCGAGGGCATGGAACTCGACGCCAAGGGCGTACTGGCCGCAGTCGCCGACGGCGTAGGCGGCCACGCTGACGGCCGCCAGGCATCGGAATACACGGTGCGCGGCCTGCTCTCCGACTACTACGCCACCCCCGAGACCTGGAGCGTGGCGCGCAGTCTGAACACCGTCATCGGCGCACTCAACCGTTGGCTCCACTCCCACACCCAGAAAGCGCGCGAGTTCGCCGGCATGGCCACCACGCTGTCGGCGCTGGCGCTGCGCGGCCGGCGCTACACCATTGCCCACATCGGCGACTCGCGCATCTACCTGCTGCGCGGCGGCAAACTCAAGCGCCTGACTGCCGACCACGTATGGGCACACCCTGAACTGGACAACGTGCTGTCGCGCGCGGTCGGGCTGGATGATCGCATCAGCGTCGACGTCGCCGACGGCGATCTGGCCGAAGGCGATGTCTTCGCCCTGCTCAGCGACGGGGTGTGGGCCGTGCTCGGTGAAAAGCGCATCGCCGACATCCTGGGCCACTCAGCCACACCGGAGGCCGCCGCCAAACTGCTCACCGATGCCGCCATCGGCGACGGCGGCCAGGACAATGCCACCGCACTGGTGCTGCGCGTCGATCAACTCCCACGTGACGGCCTGCTCGACGTCATCGAACGCCTGCGTGCACGCCCGTTACCCCCAAAACTCAAGCCCGGCCAGAGCCTGGACGGTCTGACGGTGGTCGAGGTGCTGCACGAATCGCGCGCCACCCTGCTCTATCGCGTACGCGATGAACAGGGCCACGAGCGCGTGATGAAAACCCTGCGCCCGGAGGCCGACGCTCCCGAATTCACCGCCGCGCTGGCGCACGAAGAATGGCTCGCCAGCCGCGTCCACGACATCCGCTTCCCGCAGGTCGAGCCCAACCCGGCCACCTCGCACCTCTACTACCTGATGAGCTGGCACGACGGCGCCACGCTCGCCTCGCGCCTTGAGGCCGGCCACCGCTTTGCAATCCATGAAGCGACCGAACTCGCGCTCGAGATCGTGCGCGGACTGGCAACGCTGCATCGTTTGTCGATCGTGCATCGCGACATCAAACCGGCCAACCTGCATCTGGGCGAGGACAACCGGTTACGCATCCTCGATCTTGGTGTGGCCGCCTCCGACGGTCAGACTGAGGACTTCGGCGAGATCAACAACCCCGGCACACCGAGCTACATGGCGCCGGAACTGTACGCCGGTGAAACCGCCGACTTTCAGTCCGACCTTTACGCGGCCGGCGTCACGCTCTACGAATTGCTTACCCGCCATTTCCCCTACGGCGAAATCGAGCCCTTTCAGAAACCGCGCTTCGGCGACCCCGTGCCGCCCACCCGCTACCGCCCGGACATTCCGGCCTGGCTCGAGTCGGTGATTCTCAAGGCGGTCGCACGCGATCCGCGCGACCGTTTCGAAACCGCCGAAGAATTCCAGATCGCCCTCGAAGCCGGCGCCCTGCGCCCGCTCGCCGTGCCGCGCAGCACCCCGCTGCTGCGCCGCGACCCGAATCTTGGCATCCGCCTCGTGGCGGTCGGCTCGGTCGTGCTCAACGTGCTGCTGCTCTATCTCCTCTTCGCGCGCTGAAATACCGAAGCTGTCGCAGGCCGACGCACGTACCGAATGAGCCGCCTACGTTGCCGCTGCGTGGGCAGCGACCTGCCAAGCCGCCTCTCCTCGCGCACCGCAGTACGGCATGCCCCTTTCTCGCGCACTGCGGGATGCATGACGTCCCGCCGTGGTGCGGTTCCCGCTGTACGGGCACCTGCCGTTCTCGAAAAAAGCCACAAATCCCTTTATCCATGCGGCTTCAGGAAACTGGCACGGCATCTGCTTCATTGCATGTAAAGCTGTTCCATGCCCTGCCCAACGACGCAGGACCGAACGGGCAACGGCGCCCAGGATGGACACCGTTGGTCCGTCATGCGCCGTTGCCGGATACAGCCCGGATTCATTCCAATGACGGAGAACGAAATGAAGTTTGCAAGGATGCACCTCCCTCTCGACGGGTTGTCACACATCGCATTGACTGCCGCCTGTCCCGGCCACCGCCCGTTTCACTGACGGCGCGCCCGCGGCACAAGCCCTGCGCCAACGGCGCACCCCAAAAGCACAAACCTCCATGGTGTCCAACGGCGGACACCAAAGACCCGTATTGCCCGGAGAATCCAACGATGGACAAGAAATCCTTTCTGCAGACTGGTCACACGCCCACGCTGATTGCCGCCTTTCTGTATTTCGACCTCGCCTTCATGGTGTGGGTGCTGCTCGGCCCGTTGGCCGTTAACATTGCCGAAGACCTTTCCCTGACGCCTTCGCAGCAGGGACTGATGGTCGCCACCCCAGTGCTTGCCGGCGCGGTGCTGCGCCTCGTGATGGGGGTGCTGGTCGATCGCCTGTCACCGAAAAACGCCTCCATCATCGGTCAGCTGGTCGTCATGGCCGCGCTGTCCTGGGCCTGGCTTGGCGGGATCCACACTTACGAGCAGACGCTGATCCTCGGGCTGTTGCTGGGCGTCGCCGGCGCGTCGTTCGCCGCCGCCTTGCCGCTCGCCTCGCGCTGGTATCCGCCCGAGCATCAGGGCACGGCGATGGGCATTGCCGGCGCTGGAAACTCCGGTACCGCGTTTGCCGCACTGTTCGCACCGGGATTGGCGATCGCCTTTGGCTGGCAAAACGTTTTCGGCCTCGCGCTGATTCCGCTCGTGGTGGTCTTCATCGCCTTCCTCTTCATGGCCAAGGATGCTCCCGACGCGCCGCCGTCCAAATCCATGAACGCGTATTTCGAGGTACTGAAAGACCGTGATTCCTGGTGGTTCATGTTCTTCTATTCGGTCACTTTCGGTGGCTTCGTCGGGCTGGCCTCGTCGCTGGTGATCTACTTCAATACCCAGTACGGCATGGATGCGAAGACCGCCGGTTACTTCACCGCCGCGTGCGTGTTTGCCGGCTCGGTCGTCCGTCCGATTGGCGGTAATGTCGCAGACCGTATCGGCGGCGTGAAATCGCTCTCGATGGTGTATGTCGCCGCTGCCGCCTTCCTCTTCATGGTCAGCTTCGGTCTGCCGTCGCCGTGGATGGCGCTTGCAGCCTTCGTGGGTGCAATGCTCGCGCTGGGCATGGGCAACGGCGCAGTATTCCAGCTCGTGCCGCAACGTTTCCGTCGCGAAATCGGGGTGATGACCGGCCTGGTCGGCATGGCCGGTGGTGTGGGCGGCTTCTACCTCGCATCCAGCCTCGGCTACTCGCAGGAATTGACCGGCAGCTATCAGCTCGGCTTCCTGATTTTCGCCGGCCTCTGCCTGACCGCACTGATCGGTCTGACCAGCGTGAAGAAGCGCTGGCGCACCACCTGGGGCGCTCCGCATCTGACCGCCGCCCGGATCTGAGCCTGATCAACGGCCGTGCTTCCCGCGCGGCCGTTTTGCGGCGTCAGGCGACCGAACGGTAGATCTGAACCGCTCCGCCCTGCGCGAGTCTCACTCGTATCGTATTCGCACGCTGAACCATGATCGGGCGCGAACTCCCTCCCTTCAGCCGTCGCCGTTTCCTGGCGGCGGCATTGAGCGCACTGGCCTTGCCGCGCGTACCCCGGGTGCAGGCGGCGGAACCTCTGTTGCGCACACTTCCTGCGACCGGCGAACGCCTCCCGGCAGTCGGCATGGGCACGTGGATCACCTTCGACGTGAATCCGGCCGTGGGCAACACCGCTGCGCTCACGGCACGCTGGCAGGTGCTGCAGGAGTTCTTCGCAGCCGGCGCGCGGATGATCGATTCCTCTCCGATGTATGGGCATGCCGAAGCGGTGCTGGGGGAATTGTTGCCTCAGACGCCCGGCTCCGACGCGCTGTTTTCGGCGACCAAGGTATGGACGCCGGGCCGGGGAATGGGCGAGCGGCAGATGGCTCGCTCACTCGATCTGTGGAAACTGCCGCACTTCGATCTGATGCAGATCCACAACCTGGTGGACCAGGCCACCCATCTACCCACCCTGCAACGCATGAAGGAAGCCGGTGAAATCCGCAGCGTGGGCATCACGACCTCCCACGGCCGACGGCACGCAGAATTTGCGCGTCTCATGCAACGCGAACCGCTGGATTTCGTGCAATTCACCTACCACATCGCGTACCGACAGGCGGAAGAACGCTTGCTGCCGCTGGCGGCCGATCAGGGACTGGCGGTGATCATCAACCGGCCGTTCGACGGCGGACGGCTGTTCCGTCGCGTGCGCGGGGTGCCGCTGCCGGGCTGGGCGGCAGAGCTTGGCTGCGACAACTGGGCGCAGGTCTTTCTCAAGTTTGTGGTTTCGCACCCCGCGGTGACCTGCGCCATTCCCGCGACCTCGCAGCCGACGCACATGCGCGAGAACATGGGGGCGGTGACCGGACCGCTCCCCGACGTGGCGCTACGCCGGCGCATGGCGGAGGATTTCGAGCGGCTGAAGTGAAATACCCACGCAGCTCGGACTCCGCTCAGCATTCGCCCTTACGTCGGCGCTCCGCTACGTGGCAGGACGACCTGCGAAGCCGCCTTGCGATTATTTTCCAGCGACAATCTTGCGCAGCTCCGGCATGCACGAACCACAGGAGGTCCCGCACTGGAGCGTGTGCTGCAGGGCATTGAGGTCGGCACCTTCGGCGACCGCCTTGCGGATCACCTTCTCTGACACGCCAAAACAATTGCACACCGTGCGTCCGACGCTGGCGACGCCCTTCGGCGGTGTCGGCACGGAAGCAAACAGCCATTGGCGCATCGGCTCAATGTTCTGGCCGGCAATCATCGCGTCAGCGATCCAGTCGAACGCCACCGTTTCGCCGCCAAGACGAATCGCGAGGAGACGCCTGCCTTCGATCCTGGCGCGTTTGTCGATACCGCGCGCACCGTCCCGCAGACGCAGCAACTCACCGCCCTCCTCGCAACCGAAAATGTCGTCGATCGGACGCAGAGCCTGACCGGGCATGGCGTGCGCATGAGCGGTGCGCAGCGCAACGACCGGCTGTTGCCGTCCGGCAAGCGAGATCGCTGCATAGCCGAACTGTTTCAGATGCGGACGCAGTGCGTCCATCCATTCCACCGCCTGCGCCTGATCGACCGCCACCGCCGCCCAACACGCACGCCATTCGAGATCCGTCGCCGGAGCGATGCTGACCGCAACCTGTTTGAGCGCGGGCTGTTTTGACATCGGATCCGTCGCCGATGAAGTGAGAAAATTGGCGCCGGCGTGCGCCAGTGTTGCGCCGCCCCAGTGCATCGGAATCCACGCCTGACCGGGTGCAACGCCGTCATCGGGCTCGACCGGCAGCACGATCTCGCCCCGTTCGCTTTTGATTCGCACCAGCGCGCCGGCGGTGAAGTCACGGCGCACGAGATCGACCGGATGCACCGCAATCGCCGCGCGCGGAGTGTGGCCCCATAACTGCGGCACCTTGCCACTGCGGCTCATGCCATGCCACTGGTCACGCAAACGACCGGTGGTGAGCATGAACGGACGCCGTGCGGAGGTGCGTTCGGGGGTCAGCGATTGACGCTCCGGGAAGCCAATCCTGGCAAAACGAGCGCGCCCGTCCTCGGTGGGAAACACGTGATCCTCGAACAAACGCGCAACCCCTTTCTCCGCGCCCTGCGGGAACGGCCATTGCGTCGGACCGAGCCGCTCCAGCACGGCGTGTGACAGACCGCTCATGTCGCAGTCGCGGCCGGCGGTCAGCGTGACGTGTTCATCGAAAACTTCGGCGTCGTTCTGGAAAGCGAACAGTCCTTCCGATTTGTCCAGACGCCTTGCCAGACGGCGCGCGAAATCGGCGGCAATCGCCCAATCGGCACGTGATTCACCCACTGCGGGGATCGCCGGCTGAACACGCGTGACACGACGCTCGGAATTGGTCACCGTGCCGGACTTCTCGCCCCAGCCGGCGGCCGGCAGCAGCAGATCGGCAAATTCAGCGGTTTCAGTGTCGGCATAGGTTTCCTGCAATACAACGAACTCGGCCTTGCGCAGCGCTTCATGCACTTCCCGCTGATTGGGCATCGACTGGGCCGGGTTGGTACAGGCAATCCACACCGCCTTGATTTTGCCCTCGGCGATCGCTTCGTACATCTGTACCGCCGCCAATCCCGGCGATTCGGGCAGTTTCGGAATACCCCAGAGTTTGGCGATTTCCTCGCGATGGGCGGGAATGTTCGGGTCGCGGTGACCGGGCAGGATCGACGCCAATGCGCCCACCTCGCGCCCGCCCATTGCATTGGGCTGGCCGGTGAGCGACAACGGCCCGGCACCCGGGCGGCCGATCTGGCCAGTGGCCAGATGCAGATGAATCAGCGCGGCATTGTTGCCCGCACCGTGGTGCGACTGGTTCAGGCCCTGACACCACAT
>Ga0079223_10001103_pt1 | contig 15529 bp, 10 predicted proteins | sample Stecom2011_FD_75072 | JGI IMG/M metagenome (GOLD analysis project Ga0079223, IMG submission 75072) | Agricultural soil microbial communities from Utah to study Nitrogen management - Steer compost 2011 | ecosystem: Environmental > Terrestrial > Soil > Agricultural land | place: USA: Utah... | reverse complement strand
CCAATAATGTTCACATAGAGGTGAAGCTAAGGATTAATCCGAATAAACTCACACTGAAGCGGAACCCTTCGATTGGAGGTTGAATTACCGCAAATACTTCCGGTAGTATATAGAAGCTTAAGACAGACACAATCCCGGTGAGGTAGAAGAAGAAAAGAAAGAGACCGGGAATAAGAAATCGTTTTGGATTCTGCCGGTTAATGAAGGTGCTCGTTTCTTTTACCCAGTTGTATACCCACAAGATGTTAAATACAGGCACAAAGTGAAAAATCACGGCCTTGAGCGGGGAAATAGGAAAGTTCATTTCCGTTGCTGCGCTCAGGGCCTTGTGAATATGATAGACATTAACCAGGTAGAGAACGCCGCCTAAAAGCAGCCCGAAGATGGCGGGGGTCAGAAGGAGCGAAATGGCCTGCGATCGAGGGGTGGGCGGATACTGCGACACTAGAGCGAAGGCAGTAAGGGATGCGCCCAGCAGAAGTAGTGGTAAGATGGAGAGCCCTTTCAAGCCGGCGGGTTTATTTAACGGCACTGTAGAGACTTGTTCCGGTTTATGGTGATTAAGCCCTTCGCCACGGTTGATCTTGTTTAGAATTTCCGGTGCTAGGTTAGGGGATTTTTTTTCTCCAAAGATGATGGCTAAGCGGGGAAAGACAAAAACAATACTTAATATGAACAGTACTAAAGGAATTAGATAATAGACCGCCAAAGAATTGATTTCCGTCAACGAGATCGGGCCGGATAATTCGGATAAAGTTGGAGCTGAACGAATCTGCAGATATAGGGGATACAGAAAAGATTCTTTTTGTGAAATCATGCCTAGCTGTAGAAAGGTTCCCCCACTTAAGGAGGAAAGCATCAAAACCATCAAGACAGGTAGAGAGAAAAGCGCCAGTGAGCCCAGAATCCGTCTGTGTAGGGCGTCCAAGTCGATACAGTAGGAGTTTTTCGCTTCCAGTTGGCTTTGTTCATTCCGGAGACCTCTAAAAAACCAGGTATAAACGATGATTCCCAGCGGTGACAGGAGTCCGGGGATTACTATGGAAACCATGTTATTTATTAATCCCAGTTTATTAAAGAAGAGATACAAGGGAAAAATCAGAAAAGCGGGGGAGATAAAGATAAAAGCGCCGAGCGTGATCAGGACAAATTTAGAACCCCGCGGCTTGACATAGCCCAGCACGAAACCGGCGAGCATTGCGATGATTAGAGAAAAAAGACTTTGAATTCCGGCCACGCCTAATGAGCGCCGGATACTATTCCAGAGGGCGGTGATAGAATCAGAAGGAATGCTTCTTGTAATGAAAAGATATGTCCGCCCTTTAATTATAGGAAAGAACAATCCGCACCCGATTATACCTAGGACGAGTATGGTGATGATTATCCCAGTGACAAGACAGAATCGTCTGACTGAAAACCTGCAACCGGTAGTCATTTTCTCTTTGACCCGGGGTGTGAAGCGAATAGAAATATCCGAGAGCTCAAGGAAGATTAAGAATATCAGTCCGAAGAAGATTAAGCGCAGCATCAAGAGGCTAAAAGTCGCCGCCGCCGCACTAAAGTCAAGATGCATAAAAAAACGTTCATAAGTCATCCTCATTAAGTTGTAAGAACAGATAAGCGGTATTTTTAGAAAATAAGCGTTTTCCAGGTTTGCCACGGAAAAACCCATAACGCAGACACCGAAGATTAGCAAGAGGCGCCAGGCCTGTGACCAAAAATTTCGGTACGCTGTATTCGGATCGAGGGAGCTTGAACGCGCTCTGCGCATTAATCCCAAAAAAAGCGGGGTCCCCAGGGTCATAGAGACCAGCAGGGTTGTGCCGAACAGCAGACCATGCATAGCCAGTAAGGGGTAATTGTGATAAAGGATATTATGAGGAGAGGTAATTAGGCCAACGCCCCAATAGATCGATTCAGTAATCAGGGGACTGCTGAACAGGATTAAGGGAGCAAGCAGAATTTTTATTGTTACCCGGCCGCCCTGGGGTAGCTCCACTAAAAGCAGGGCCAAAGCCAAAGGGGCAACTATAATTATGAAGTCCCGGAGAAAAAGAACAGGGGGACTAAAGGGAAAAAAACTATTAATAGCCAATTTCCAGAAATTAAGATCCGTGAGTATTTTCCGGTAGTTATCCAATCCGGCAAAATTCAGTTGCCCGAATCGCCCCCAATGTGTGAACGAGATGAAGGTATTAATTAACAATGGGACCAGGAATGCTAAGACAAACAACGTTACAGGCAGGATGAGCAGGGCCCATCCGGCATAAGAAGAGAATGAATTTTTTTCTTCATGAGTTTTTTCCATGGTAATGTCCTCCGAAATCATATTTTCGGTTTAAGTTAACCGGAATGGCAATATTTTTTAGAATGTAACGACTTTTAATGTAAATGCAGTTAATATTTTTGAGAGAGTAATTGGATTTAAATTTAGAAAATAGTGTTTTAAATACTTTTTATATATTAAGCAAAAGTTCAAGTTCCCCTTTTTTATTTTTTTGTCTTAATCGGCTTGGGAATAGTCCTCCCTCGCAAAATGGCAGCTATCACTAACAGTCAATGGATTTGAAGATGAGGATTATACCACTTCCAGTATTACAATTACCGAACCGGCGTTTTATCAAATTGTGATAATATTCGACTATACTATACCGATTAACAGAAATGGTAAAAGTGATATAAAAAAGGGAGTGTCACGAGCTGCTAAAAAAGCAGTTTTGCGACACTCCCTTTTCTTTAAAAGTAAAGTCGTTTTGAATATTGATTGTGGAACGTGGCAAGAATTGCTGGCGCTGTTAAGTCAGTACAATGTGGTAATCTCCACCCCGGAATAATAATGGGTCAGAATTTCTTCCCCGTGATAACCGGCGGTGGCCATTCCGGCGGCGCCGGTTTGACACATGCCTACTCCGTGCCCCCACCCGGCGCCGGTGAATAGAAAATACTCGGGTAATCCGTCTTTCCCAAGTTGGGGTTGGACAGTAAAAAGCGTGCTACGTAAACCACCGAGTTTATTGCGGATATTTAAGTCTCCGGTTAGCTCATATTTTCCGGTGGTTCCTGTGATGATTATCTTTTCCACGCGACCGCTGACCCCCCGCCCGGCCGTGGTAATCGAGGTAATTTTCCCCAGACCGAGCTCTTTTTTTTGGCTGATTCGCCTCATAATCTCGGCGCTGGGGACCAGAACCTGCCAGCGATAGGAACTGCTTGCATTGGAGCTGTAGGTGCGCGCTGGGGTTTTGATCCATTGGTCGAGTTCGTAGGGAGATAGATAAGGCCTTTTTCTGGCAAGTAATTTATCCGGAACGGCCTGTAGGTAAGGATGGTGTGTTCCCCAAACGCTCTGCTCGCTTTCAGTGTGTCCTCCGGAATTCGCGGAGAAAAAGGCGGAAATTACTTTACCGTTATAGATCATGACCTGCCCTCTGGTGGAATCCACCGCCCGGTTGGTGGCGGGATGTTCGTTTTTTGCCCCTTTGTACGCGGCGGAAAGCACCGAACCCATGACATCAAAGCCCCGTGTTTCAAATCCTCCCATGTTGGCCAGGGCATAGGACCGAGCGGCGATGGCTTGAGCCCGTAGTGCTTCAGGGGGCCAACTGGCGGGCATCTCCGCAGGGAGGACCGAATACAGGTATTCCTCCAGATTTACCTGGTTGACCACGGTGATCCCTTTTTTTCTTGGGATAAACCGAATCTCTCCTCGATAAAATCGATCCGCTTCTCCTGCCCAGTATTGTCCTTGTCCAAACTGAAGATTAAAAACAGCGGTGGTCGATGATTTTTGCGTCGTAGTATGATTTACTTGTGCCTCTTCATATGTCAAGCTCAGAGCAGTGTCGGTATTTAACAAGATTTCCCCGTCTGCCCGGACTATTTCAATCCGCCCATTACGATGATGAAAAGATAGAATAGTATCGGCGGTCCCTGTGATCCTCTTTGCCCCGGCGGAGTCTGCTAAGACGAAAGGACCGCCGGTCTTGATCTGCAGATCCTGAAGGCCCTCGCCGAGCCCGACTCTGATTTCTGGGATCACAGCCCCATTACTTTGAAAAGGATCAACTTTAAGCGCTTTCGTGATCCTGATCTTTTCCGCCCTTTTTGCTTTCTCTTCCGTGTTAAGCTGGGGATAGTCCGTTATCAGTTTCTCCAGGTCCTTTGCGGCCTGTAGATCCCAGGGCGCCAGGCGGCACAGTTTTTTTAGGGTATTATAGGCTTCTCTGGTTTTACCTTGGCCTAGGTAGGCCTGGGCTAAGGGATATAAGGCCGCGGTAAAGTACGCATCTTTGTTGAGTGTTTGCCGGAGCCGGGCTTCGGCCTCTTTATACTGTTTTCCTTCCAGATAGATCAAGCCTAAGGCATAATTGGGCAAGGGGGTTTTGACCTTGGCGTCTAGCGCTTTTTTTAGTTCCTGAATTACCCGGTTTTTTTCTGTTCCCTTTACAATTTTCCCATGTAGAGCGTTCGCGCGGGTCATACCTTGCCAGAGGATTAATTCTCCCGTTTCATTTTGGGATTCAGATGCGAGCCTGTTTAAAATGGCTTTTTGAAATATACCTCTTTGCTTAGCCGTGAGTGTGGATTCCCCTAAGAGGTATGCTGTTTTGAACCATTCGGTTTTATAGTCCGGATTTAACGGGTATTTTCTACATAACAAATCCAAGTGGCGAAAAGCCGCTTTGAGTGAACCCGCCTCCCTCAGCAGAACGACTAAATCCAAGCGGGCGCCGTTATCTTCCGGATGTTCCAGGACAAATCGGCGCAGATTCTCAATACTCTCCCCGAGTTTTCCTTCGTAATACAAGTTAAGCGCCTGCCTATATAGGGAGGTATCCGTTTTTCGGTCCGGGTTGGCCCATAGTAAGTCCTGGTTCATGCTGTCCCTCCAAAAGACTTTTCCAAGCAGGGGGAGGAAAAGCAGGAGGAGGCTAAGGCAGCAGAGAAAAATGACTCTCTTGGTTTGTCTAGGCTTGAAGAGGACGCCACGCGTAGATGTGTGGACGTGTGCGCGTGCGCGTTTTTTTTCGTCGGGCATCATTCAATACTCCTTTGATTTTTTTCCGGTTGTTACTTTTGCCGTCATTTACTGCGGATCGGTTCAGATAAAGACAGGACACTGATGAACAAATGATTATTACTTAATATTATATCAGACTTGAAAAGGCGGGGCAGAGGGAAAAGTTGCTGATATGGAACATAATGATGGGTTTAATAATTGTCAGCGAGAAAAAAATAAGATACTATATTAGGAGTGGTCCGCATGAGGATGGAAATACTATGGTATATTATTATCTATAACATGTTTTGGATATGATTATGGATTCTGGTATTATTCGAGTTGAACTGCAAAATAGTCGTCTCATCTATTGATGTTTTTCTAGCATACAGTGGAAAATTCATGTCGTAATGATGATTTTACATGATTGTATTAGTAAATCTCTTGGAAATACCGGTATTCTGTTGCTGCTCGACAAGGGTGGATTAGGGACTGATCATTATTTATGTCTGGGATAAAGAGGTGATTTTGGTGATGCCGGAGCATCCGATCGGCGTTTTTGATTCCGGAGTGGGCGGCCTCTCCATACTACAAGAGGTTAGACGGGTATTGCCTGGGGAAGACCTGATGTACTTTGCTGATTCCCAATATTGTCCCTATGGTGAAAAGACCACGGCCTTTATTAAGGAGAGGGCTGTAAAAATCACAGAGTTTTTATTGAGCAAAGCCGCGAAATTAATTATTGTCGCTTGCAATACCGCTTCAGTCTCCGCTCTTGAGGACTTGCGAGCGGAATATCCAGATGTGAGATTTATTGGAGTAGAACCCGCAGTTAAGCAGGGGGTTCTCTCTACAAACAATCATAAAGTCGGTGTCTTGGCCACCGGAGTTACTCTGACCGGCGAGAGGTTCTATTCTCTGGTGAACCGTTACGCTGAAGGTTCTTTAGTCCTTACCCAGCCTTGCCATGGCCTAGTTGAACGGATTGAGTCAGGCGAGATTGAGGGGAAAAAGATCGAGGAAATTGTTCTGGCGTGCACAGCTCCGTTGCTTGAAAGTGGTGTAGACGTCATCGTCCTAGGTTGTACCCACTATCCTTTCATCAGGCCCATAGTAGAGCAGATCGCTGGGCCTGCAGTAAAAGTAATTGATACAGGGGCGCCTGTGGCCAAACAGACTCAACGGGTTCTGGAAAAACAGCAGCTGCTGTCCGCAAAGGAGACCTCAGGCCGAGAGTGTTTTTTCACCTCCGACGACCCGGAAAAAGTAGGACCGGTTATTGCTCGGCTTTGGGGAGGTTTAGGAGACGGGATTACGGGTGTGCGTGATTGAAGATTTATAGGTAGGAGTGTGTTGTGATGTTATCTGATATTGACCTTGCCCAGCAGGCAAAATTGACGCCAATTAACAAGATAGCGGAGAAAATCGGGCTTAAAACAGATGAATATGAACAATATGGCAGGTATAAAGCAAAGGTGAATCTGGAAGCCTTAGAGAACCGCAAGGCTGAGAAGGACGGAAAACTTATTTATGTTACCGCCATTACTCCGACTCCGGCCGGAGAAGGGAAGACCTGTACGGCAGTGGGTTTGACCCAGGCCTTAGGAAGTCTGGGTAAGAGGGTGGTATTAGCCTTACGGGAACCATCCTTAGGGCCGACCTTCGGGGTGAAGGGCGGGGCCGCCGGGGGAGGTTATGCCCAGGTTTTGCCGATGGAAGAGATAAACCTGCATTTTACCGGGGATATTCATGCCGTTACCGCCGCGCATAATCTCCTCTCCGCTCTGCTTGACAACCATATATATCAAGGAAATCGCTTGGGAATCGATCCTAAACAGATACTTTGGAAAAGAGTATTGGATATTTCGGACCGGCAATTAAGAAAGATCGTAGTCGGCCTGGGCGGTAAAGGTGACGGAGTGCTACGGGAGAGTGGGTTTGACATCTCAGTGGCTTCCGAGATTATGGCAATTTTGTGTCTGGCGGAGGGGATTGAAGACCTAAAGGACCGGCTAGGCCGGATTCTCCTGGGTTTCACCTATGACGACAAACCGGTTTTTGCCCGGGATCTCAATGCCGTAGGCGCCATGGCGGTCTTGTTGAAAGAAGCAATCAAACCCAATTTAGTCCAGACTCTAGAGGGAGAACCGGCCTTCATTCACGGCGGGCCCTTTGCCAATATCGCCCACGGCAACAACAGTATTCTCGCGACTAAACTTGGATTGAAACTCGGAGATTATGTGGTGACCGAGGGAGGGTTTGCCTCGGATCTGGGCGCGGAGAAATTTTTTGATATTGTCGCACCACAGAGCGGCGTTCAACCGGATGTTGTTGTCTTGGTGGCCTCGGTTCGCGCATTAAAGAGCCACGGCGGCGTGGACAAGAAGCATTTGAATGAAGATAATCCTGCGGCTGTGCAAATTGGCCTTTCTAACTTGGAGAAGCATTTATCTAACTTAACTCAGGTCTATGGTTTGCCAGTCGTGGTGGCAGTCAATAGATTTCCTACGGACAACAAGGAAGAACTTGATTTGGTCTTAGAGTTTTGTCGGGGACAAGGGGTACCTGCGGAGCTTTCCACAGTTGTGGCGGAAGGTGGAGCCGGTGGGGTTAAACTGGCGAAGGCGGTGTTGAAGGAGAGCGCCCAGGGAAAAAACAGGTTTGCTCCTCTCTACAGTATGGAGACGAGCATCAAAGAAAAAATTAATACCATAGCCACCAGGATTTACGGAGCCGACGGGGTGGAATATTCAACCGAGGCGGAGAAAACTCTCACGAGGATTCGGGAGTTGGGATTGGAGAAACTTCCGGTCTGTGTCGCCAAGACTCAGATGTCACTCTCGGACAACCCAAAGCTGAAAGGCGCCCCACAGGATTGGCGGTTAAATGTGCGTGATTTTCGAATTTCAGCGGGCGCCGGTTTCATCGTGGCCTTAGCCGGGAGTATTCTCACTATGCCCGGGCTGCCTCCGGTCCCAGCTGCGGAACAGATGGAGCTGGACGCGGATGGTACCATCAGAGGCTTATTCTAGAGTGAATGGAGGAATAGGGATTGGGAGCAAAGATTATTGACGGGAAAGCCTTGGCCGCCAGGGTGAAGGAAAGTGTGAAAAAAGAAGTAGAAAAACTAAAGGGGGAAGGGGTCAGTCCCGGACTGGCTGTAATCTTAGTCGGAGAGGATCCGGCTTCCCAGATTTATGTGCGCAGTAAACACCGGTCTTGTGAGGAATTGGGCATAAAATCCTTTCAGTATCACCTGCCGGAGAAGACCACCCAGGATGAGCTGGTAGAGTTAGTGAATACCTTGAACAGTCATCTCGAGGTTAGCGGAATCCTGGTGCAGTTGCCATTACCTGAACATCTGGATGCGGAGGCGATTATTGAAACCATTCGTCCGGAAAAGGATGTGGACGGGTTTCACCCGATTAATCAAGGCCGCTTGCTGGCAGGTTTGCCCGGGATGCTTCCCTGTACCCCTGCGGGTGTTATGGAGTTGATTAGAGAAAGCGGCACACAGGTTCAAGGAAAAGAATGTGTGGTGGTAGGGAGAAGTAATATTGTTGGTAAACCTCAGGCGCTTCTGCTTTTGCAACAACATGGGACAGTCACGGTTTGTCACTCCCGCACTACAGACCTGGGAGCGGTGACGAAAAGGGCTGATATTTTAGTGGCCGCTGTTGGCAAGGAACGCTTAATCACGAGAGAGATGGTGAAACCAGGCGCTGTTGTGATTGACGTGGGAACCAATCGCCGGGCCGATGGGAAACTCGTGGGCGACGTGGATTTTGAGGGCGTTTCGCAAGTGGCCGGCGCCATCACACCCGTGCCCGGAGGGGTGGGACCGATGACCATTGCCATGCTAATGAAGAATACATTAGAGACGGCCGTGGTTTTGGCCGGGAGAAAACACTGATTTGTGTAAAGGAAGCTATAACTGTCTATAGTCTGTTTTGGCATGATCAAAACATTTATGCTCAAGTTAATATAAAAGATTATTTTAGAACAAGGAATAGACTGAGGAATTTGTGATTTTATAATTATCATATTCGGAGAAGGATATCTGTAAGCATAAAAAAATGACACTTTTCCTCTTTGCGCCTCGTCTAAAATTTATACTATCTAAAGAAAGTAGGGAGGATATGATGAAAGTAGGTATTGTTACAGACAGCGGATCCGACATTCCGAGGAAAATCGCTGACGAACTTGGCATAGAGATTATTCCCTTTCAGATAAACATTAGTGACCGTGAGTATCGAGACGGAATCGATATTACCCAGAGTGAGTTCTACAAGAAAATGATCGAGCAAAATATCGCTCCGAAGACATCTCAACCCGCATTAGGGGTTTTTGTCAACACTTATCAGCGTTTGTTGGGAAAATTTGACGCCTTGATCTCCATCCATATTTCGGGGAAACTCTCCGGAGCCTTTCACACTGCGGAAATGGCCAGAGATATGTTGCCGGGCACGAATATAAGAATCGTTGATTCTCTTTCGGCCTCTATGGGAATGGGCGGAATGGTGCTTGAAGCATATCGGGCTTTACAGAAAGGGTTCAGTATTGAGCAGGTTGTGAAGATGCTTGATACCATTCGGGATCGGGTTCATTTATTTGTTACCCTTGATACACTTGAGTTTTTAAAACGCGGAGGCAGGATTGGAAGAGTGAAGGCTTTTTTGGGTTCGGTCTTACGAATTAAACCCTTAGTCTCAGTCGTGAACGGGGAGGTGGAACCGATCGCTAAAGCCCGTAATAAACGGGAGGCTGTTTCCATGCTTTTAGCGGAAACAAAGCGACAGGTCTCCGCGGAAACCAGATCGATCATCACCGTCCTACACACTGCGGCCGAAGAAGAAGCCATGAAATTAAAGACTTTGATTCAGGGACATTTCAGCAAGGCCGAGATCTTGCTGAGAGAAGCGGGACCGGCCTTGGGTACGCATGCCGGACCTAAAGCGTTGGGGATTAGTGTTGTTCCAAAAGTGTCTTTAGGTTGATTGTGGCAAAGAAGGATAAAACGTACTCACTTTAGGGATTGTTTTGTACGGTATCATACTGTCCTGACTCACCGGAATATACTTTATCAGATGTAAGTGAGTGAGTATTGGTGAGGGGGAAAGACATTTGCACACATTTAATTTAGGAGAATTATTAACCGTTTTTTTCTGCGCTTATCTTTTGGGATCCATTCCATTTTCCTATGTCATGGGCAAGCTCAAAGGCAATATCGACTTATCCACCAAGGGCAGTGGGAATCTGGGAGGGACGAACGCTGTCCGGGTACTGGGTTGGGGATTTGGTCTGGTTGCCGGACTTGCGGACATTGCCAAAGGCGCGGTAGGTGTATGGCTCGTAGGTTTACAGGGCGGTCCCGCGTGGTTTAAAGTTTTAGCTGTTTTACTGGTGACCGCCGGTCATAACTGGTCGGTTTTTTTCCGTGGCAAAAAAGGAGGCAAAGGGATCTCAACCACGTTGGGAGGGTTTCTTTATTACAATCCGGTGGTGACCCTTGTCTCACTGGCTGTGGCCTTAGAGATAGTAGTTTTATCCCGTCTTGTCTCTCTGGCATCATTGGTCCTGGTGACCCTGATCCCCATCGGTTTGATGATTCAAGGTGATGGCAGAGAGTCTATTGTTATCTCCTTAATTCTGACTATTTTTGCCTTTTGGCGGCATCGGGGAAACATAAAACGTCTTTTTTCCGGAGCGGAACGGCGGTTGGGAGAGAATAATTGAAGAGTATTCTGTTAAAGTTATGAAAACTCCTTATAAATATAGGATAATTTTACTAATATCAGAAGGATATTGGGGAAGACTAACTAAAAAAATACTTGGATCTTCGTAAGCGGGTTAATTTATGTATCCCGCTTTTCTAGTGAATCCATGCTCGTAAATCTAGTTATTTAAAAGGAGGTTATTAAATGCCCAAGTACGTTTATTTTTTCGGTGCCGGGAACGCGGATGGTAAATCCGATATGAAGAATCTACTCGGCGGAAAAGGGGCAAATCTGGCGGAGATGACTAATCTTGGTATCCCGGTTCCAGCCGGATTTACAATTACTACAGAGGTCTGTACAGCTTACTATGAGAATAACCAAGAATGGCCGGCCGGTCTGGAGGAGCAGGTCAAGGAGAGCTTGCAGAAGGTAGAAGACGTAATGGGGGCAAAATTCGGTGATTCCGATAACCCCTTGTTGGTTTCGGTACGGTCAGGCGCCAGGGTTTCCATGCCGGGGATGATGGACACTATCTTAAATCTGGGCCTCAATGACCAAACTGTACAGGGCTTAATCAAAAAATCCAATAATGAGCGCTTCGCGTATGACAGCTATCGCCGGTTTATTCAGATGTACTCCAATGTGGTGCTGGGTTTCGGACATGAGAATTTTGAAGAACTAATCGAGGAAAAGAAGAAGGAAAAAGGGGTGGAACTTGATACCCAGCTGACCGCGGATGATTGGAAGGACCTGGTTGTCAAGTATAAGGCCTTAGTCAAAATTAAGTTAGACATAGATTTCCCGACCGATCCCTGGGAACAGTTGAAAGGCGCAATTAATGCCGTCTTCAGTTCTTGGATGAATCCCCGGGCGATTACATATCGGAAGTTGAATAAAATTCCAGAGGATTGGGGCACCGCCGTTAACGTTCAAGCTATGGTCTTCGGAAATATGGGCGACACCTCAGCCACAGGTGTGGCTTTCACCAGAAATCCCTCCACCGGAGAGAATAAATTTTACGGCGAATTTCTCATCAATGCCCAGGGTGAAGATGTGGTGGCCGGAATTCGGACTCCGCAGGAGATTGGGTTAGAAGGCTCCAAGGAATGGGCCGCCAGTAATGGCATAGCAGAGGATGTGAGGAAGAGTAAATATCCCTCTCTGGAAGAAGTAATGCCTGAAGTCTATAAGCAACTCTTGGAGATTCGGAATCGTTTGGAAGATCACTACCGTGATATGCAGGATATCGAGTTTACTATTCAAGACAAAAAACTCTATATGCTGCAGACCAGAAACGGAAAACGGACCGGCCCGGCCGCGGTTCGAATCGCCGTGGAGATGGTAAAAGAGTGTTTCATTAATGAAGAAACAGCAGTTCTGCGGGTTGCCCCCGAACAACTGGATCAGCTGTTGCACCCGATGATTGACCCCAAGGCGAACCTTGACAAGCTGGCCAAGGGTCTGCCCGCTTCACCGGGCGCCGCCGTAGGTCAGGTCGTGTTTACCGCCGAAGATGCGGAAAAATGGGTCGCGAACGGGAAAAAAGTCCTATTGGTCAGGACCGAAACCAGTCCGGAAGATATCGGTGGAATGCATGCCGCACAAGGTATTCTCACCGCCAGGGGTGGTATGACCTCCCATGCCGCAGTGGTAGCGCGGGGAATGGGTAAATGTTGTGTGGCCGGATGTAGTGACGCTGTGGTTAATCTAAAAGAAAAAACCGTGACCATTAAGGGCAAGGTCTTAAAAGAAGGAGACTGGATGACGATTAACGGGTCCACCGGTGACGTGATCCAGGGTGAAGTGCCTTTGATTGAACCGGAGATCTCCGGGGATTTTGGTACCCTCATGGCTTGGGCTGACAAAATCCGAGCGCTGAAGGTTCGCACCAATGCCGATACTCCTCATGACGCCACAGTCGCCAGAGAGTTCGGAGCCGAGGGAATCGGTCTTTGCCGGACGGAGCATATGTTCTTCGGACCGGAGAAAGAGCGAATTAAGGCCGTGCGGGAGATGATCCTCGCCGCGGATGTGGAGAGTAGAAAGAAAGCTTTAGCCAAGCTTCTTCCCTACCAAAAATCCGATTTTATCGGAATCTTTGAGGCCATGAAAGACTTACCGGTGACCATTAGATTACTGGATCCACCGCTTCATGAGTTCTTACCCCATGATGAAAAGTCTCAGGCTGAGATCGGAAAAGAACTGGGAATCTCAGTGGAGGCAATTAAGGAAAAAGTAGAGAGTCTGGCCGAATTCAACCCCATGCTTGGTTTCCGTGGTTGTCGCCTGGGCATTGTTTACCCGGAGATCTTTGAAATGCAGGTGCAAGCGATTTTTGAGGCAGCCTGTGAACTAGGGAAGAAGGGCCAGAAGGTAGTGCCGGAGATCATGATCCCCTTGGTGGGGACAACCGGTGAAATGAAGAAGATTAAAGAATACTCAGTTAAAGTGGCTGAAGAGGTCATGAGTAAGTACGGAACAAAACTGGAATACATGATCGGAACCATGATCGAGGTGCCCAGAGCCGCTTTGATCGCAGATGAAATCGCTGAGGACGCCGAATTTTTCTCCTTTGGCACCAACGATCTAACCCAAATGTCTTTTGGCTACAGCCGGGACGATGCCGGTCGCTTCCTTCCGTTCTATGTGGATGAGAAGATCCTATCGGCCGATGTTTTCCAATCATTGGATCAAGAAGGCGTCGGGCAATTGGTAAAGATTGGAGTGGAAAAAGGGCGTTCCACCAGGGATAATTTGAAGATCGGGATCTGCGGCGAGCACGGCGGAGACCCAAGTTCCGTTGATTTCTGTCACCGGGTAGGATTGGATTACGTTTCTTGTTCTCCCTTCCGGGTGCCCATCGCCAGATTGGCCGCTGCCCAGGCTCAGATTAATAAGCCCAGACAATAAAAGATGCCTGGCATTGCTGGTATTCTATGTTGAATGGGTTAGACTAAACCAATAGTAAAAGACTTAAGGTATATAAGGTATGAATGGAGGACTCCCGCGTATATTTACACGGGAGTCTTCTTAAAATATCGTATCCGGTCAAGACATATACTTCACCGGAACCTGGTGACGGAAATGTGCATAAAGAAAGCCTTTTCTTATTCTAGTGATAATTAACCTTTTCCTTAAAACTCTTCATCTTTTATATATTTACCCAAGTCATCAAAGGCGTCATCCAGAAAATCGCTGCATGAGGCCAAGACTTCACAGATACAATCAATATCGACAAACTTTAGCATTCTTCCATCACAGGTGGCAATCAAGAGATCACCGATTACAGCGGCAACTGTAACGGTTTCTTTCTCACCGGAGGCCAGTACAATTGTAGCTCTATCATCAATCAAGCGCTTTAGAACATCTCTGATTGAACCGGGCAGTTTCGGGACTTTTATGGCAAATCCCTCCTTTTCGTGAGCTTCTAGTGCATTTTATGAATCTGGTTTATCGGATGTTACTGTTTTGTTGCATCTGCCTGATAAGCGTAATGTATAATATTATGTTGTTTGAGATAAAAAAGACCCCGTTCAGCGCAGAATGGTTTTTTCAGGATCCCAAATCATATCAAATAGTATCTAGAATAAACTATAGGTGATTGGGACAACCATAAAATAATAGTAATTTGCTACTGTGGTAGACTTCAGGAGGATGCCATGCTCAGAGTAAGAAAGGGAAAAGTAATCGGCATTTTAAAAACCTACTTGGACCGACAGGAGCTGTCCGTTTTGGTTGAGGAAAAAACGGAAAGAGCAGTGGCCTACCCAGATTTAACCGGCGAGGTTTTCATTAATGACGAGGTGTGGCTCAATACTACTGCAATTCACTTAGGTTTGGGGACTGGAGGGCGTCATTTTGTCATGGGAATTATCGGTCGGGAGAAGCGGGATCTGAATGGTAAGGGGCATATCATGAAGCTAAGGTATACTCCTTGGCAGATCTCTTTGCTCAGCGCAGAAGAGGAGAATGCAGTCACTCACCGGCAAATTAAAAGTTTTCGTTCTCTAGAGGGCACTCCGGTGGTGGTCGGGGATCTCCATAGTATGCTTGCCCCTGTAGTAATGGCTTTTCACGAAAGAATGAACCAACCACCGGTAAAACAGTCCCCTCAGGTGGTATATATTATGACGGACGGCGCGGCGCTGCCCATCGCCCTTAGTCAACTAGTAAAAGACCTTAAAGCCCGGCGCTTAATTAAACTCACGATTACCTGTGGTCATGCCTTTGGCGGTGATCTGGAGACGGTCAATGTTTACTCCGCTTTGGTGGCTGCCAAGGCAGTGGGGGCTGCCGATCTGATCATGGTGGCTATGGGTCCGGGGATCGTAGGAACCGGAACCAAATACGGGTTTACCGGAATTGAGCAAACGTATATTTTAGAAGCTGTAGAAAGATTAGGAGGTAGGCCTATTATAGTTCCACGGATTAGCTTTGCAGACCCACGACCCAGGCATTTGGGACTGAGTCATCATACCAGAACGGTCTTGGGTCTGACCTATGCTCAGGTGTTGGTGGGAATTCCCATGTGGAACCGGAAAAAACGAGATTTATTACGAGACCAAGTAGTACGGGACGGATTTATGGATAGACACTGTTTTTATTTGACCACAGTACCGACCATGGGTGAGATCTTTGAGCTGTGGGGAATGGAAGTAAGAACAATGGGCCGGTCCTATCAGGAGGACCCTACTTTTTTCCAGGCGTCCGGCGCCGCTGGTTTCTTAGGGGCTTCTCTGCTTAAAGGAGAGTTGGAGGAAGGCGGATTCAGTGAATGGAAGTTATGATCGTGGATATTGGGTTTAACAGTCTG
>Ga0079223_10001102_pt1 | contig 15543 bp, 6 predicted proteins | sample Stecom2011_FD_75072 | JGI IMG/M metagenome (GOLD analysis project Ga0079223, IMG submission 75072) | Agricultural soil microbial communities from Utah to study Nitrogen management - Steer compost 2011 | ecosystem: Environmental > Terrestrial > Soil > Agricultural land | place: USA: Utah... | reverse complement strand
TTGGAAAAATCAATTGGATCATTCAACGCGATATGTATGCGTTCCCAACCGCCCCAGCTGGTTCCTTTATCCCATTGAGCCACGAAAGAAAACGAACCATCAGGATTCAATTGAGCGGGATTAAATGTGCCGGCAGGATCCCCCATACCCTCCATAACAGTCGTTAATTCGACACCTTCGAAGTCGTTATACATCATCAGCTCGGGCATATCACCGGTGGTGAAAACAATATTCAAATCATTCACAACATCACCTGAAGAATAACTCAACTCACCGTCCGCAACGCCTAACCAATAGGTAGCGTTAGCATCCAACAAAGCCAAAGGCGTTAATTGCAACCTGTTTTCCCCGGCATGAAAATCAATCGTAGCTGGGATTTCCGCTCCGCTGCTATTGTTCTTTCTTAATTTCCAGTAGTCTCCTAAATTGTCACTGCTCAGTTCGGCACTTCCTGGCAAGTCAAAACTCAGGTTTGTTTGAATAAAATACGTGCCCATGAGCGATACATTTGTTGCATTAGGAGCCGGATAAGAGGCGACCTCAATTTGTGGCGGCATATTACTGGCAACAATGTCATCAAAATAGATTTTATCCCCTGCAGAATAAAAAGCGCTTGAAGGGTCTATGGTCAGAACTAATTTATTCAGATTAGAGAGACCTGTTCCCGAGAAATCAAAAAACAGCTCCGTCCATTGACCTGTTTGCCCGGGCTTCAGTTGTGCACTCAACTCTCTGTTAATACCCCAATCCGGATTATTCTCAAGCTTAAACCGCACCGTCGCAGGATGCTCCGACCAGACCTTTATACGGAAATAGGGCGTGGAAACAAAATTGACACTAGCTGGCAGATCAACACCAATACCGGCGTCACCTCCTCCATGAATGTAAGTCCCCACATTATCGGACCCGTTGATGGCATCCTTGGCAGGATTAGCGGCTTTCTCAAATTTTGAAGAATTATCCCAGCTGGCAAAATCAATCAGCTCAACGGTTTCATAATCTGAATAAACGATGGTACTTGGCGGATTGATCGCATTGGATAAAAATGTACTTTTCACTCCAGACAGGGCAAGCGCCTCATCGTGAAACCTTATGGCATTGTCGATAAGGCCAAATGTATATTCAGTTGAAATATTCAATGGCAAGCGATTCAGGGTGAAAGTAATAACAGTCCTATCACTGTTAAGAGCAACCTCAAAATCGGTAAATGCGTTGGTCCCTTCTTTCATGTAGGCTATCGATGACAAATCTGTAATATCAGATCCATCAGCATTTACCAGTTTCACGTTGGACTTAATGGTTAATTTATCTGTAAAACCATTTACTTCCTCAGCGCCATCAAAGGGCGTAAAAATGATGCTACCTGACTGAAAGGCTGCTCCTCCAAGATTGTCGAAATAAACATCCGCATTTTTAGTTGCTGCCCCAAGCGGGTAAATATGAACATGATTGAAATTTACATCTGCAAAGGCGACATCGGATAAATCAACCACCAAAGTCTGCCACTCACCAGGTGTTGTGTAGGCCACATCCACCTCTTTGGAGACCCCGCCATCACCCTTCATTTCAGACAGTTTAAATCTCAGATCCACACTTGCACTGTGATAAAAATCAAAGGCAAATACTTTGCCTGACGACAAATCAACGGGTCGGTTCAATTCAAAATGAATCCTTCCCCAATCATTGTCGCCCTTGTTAAACCGGGCGACACTGCCAGCCCCTTTGGGATTGGCGACCACTGCCACCGTACCCTCAATGGCATCTACCACAATGGTCTTCGAATCGGCATCAAAATCCTCATAAACCTGCAATGGACTATAAGCCTCAGAATCAACCGTGAAAGAAGCCTCTGCTTCTACCGGGGTACTTGCACCATCTGCGTAGGTCAGGGTGTTGTCCTTGATACCAAAAGTATAAGTGTCATCCTCCAGAACCGCTGAAGGCGTAAGGGTTATATTTGAAAAGAACTTATTGGTCTGATCGCCCTCATTGAGCGCTGCAGAGAAAGGAATGTCTACATTTGAGCTGTTTCGCAAAAACAAAGCATCCGCTAAGTCCGCATTAACAATATCGGCACCATTTTTTTGAAGCTTGTAGGTATATGAGCCCAGTTGTAAAGAGGGAGGAGCCTTGAGTAACGAGGCAATATCAGAAGGGAGAAAACTCACCTTTCCAGCTGGCGCAACGCTTGTCTTGACAATATCATCTATGTAAAACTTCGAACCGCTCATCGCATAGTTTTGGGGGCCGTCGATCCAAATGACCAGGGTACCATAATTGTTGTCATCTGTAATGGTTCCAAAATTAAATACCACTTCGGTCCACTGGTTAAGCTCATCATGCGACAAATGATAACCACGCTCGTAATTATTCATTTCATTGTCGCCACCTTCAAGCTTAGCCTGTATAAATACAGGACTACTTGAATAGATTTTGAACTTAACAAAGGGCGTTGCGGTCAGGTCAATTTTTTCAGCCAGACCATTAAAGTAGGCTCCTCCCCACAAATTATTACCCGGATGGGAATACGCCACCGCATAGGCGGAGGAATTCCCCGCTGGGATGTCAGAAGTTGGAACACGCTGCACTGCAACGCCACTCCATCCACCCATATCCAGATCGTTGGACTCAAAATCCAACAGGGTCACATCCTGTCCATAGGACGTGACACAATAGCCAAATAACAAAGCTGATAAAAGTAGATTTTTTACATGTTTCATAGCATAGATTTTAATTAATAGAAGAACTTATTCAATGAGCTTAATCGTCTTGGATAAATGGGCAATACTCAGCGTAAATCCACCGAACTCTGTAACTCGTTGACTCTGAGCATTGACAAAGGACAAGTCGTCGGCCGTAATGGAGAAAGTGACTTTTTTGCTTTCTCCGGCATTCAGATGAATCTTGTCAAAACGCCGCAGACGTTTTACATCCGGCGCAAGGGAGGCATACAAATCGGACGAAAACAGCATCACCACCTCTTTACCGGCAACTTCGCCTGTATTCTCCACATCCACACTTACCCACAACACATCATTTCTATCAAACTGATCATGAGAAACAACGAGATTTGAATAATTAAAGGTGGTATAGCTCAAACCATGCCCAAAATCAAACTGATGATAAACCCCACCCTCATAATTATACATACCTTCGGGTGTTTTGCTCTCTTCGCTATGTTTGTGGTAATACATGACCAGTGAGTTGCTGAACATCGGATAGGTATAAGGTAATCTGCCGGATGGATTGACATCTCCGGTCAAAATGTCCGCCAGTGCATCTCCGGTGTGATTGCCACTCAGGTATGTTTGAATAATGGCATCCATCCTGTCGGCAAACCTTCGGATAATGCGTGGGCGTCCTTCATTGAGAACCAGAATTACCGGCTTTCCAGTTTTAGACAGCTCAATGGCCAGTCTTTCCTGATTTTCAGAAATCATCAGGTCGCTCAAATCTCCAGGCTTTTCAGTGTAAGTATTTTCACCCAGGCAAAGAATGATAACATCCACGTTTCTGGCTGCATCAACAGCCGCTGTAATATTCACATTGTGCTCATCTATATAGGTGCGTCCCTGAAAATCATATTCTACCCCCGGCACATGAACCACATTACTTTTCCCAAATTTCAACTCAACGGCTTCCAAAATGGTGTTATAATCCCTGGCAAATTCCTCTACTTTCTCGCCTTGCCATGAATAGCTCCATCCGCCATTTACTGTCCGCATACTGTTGGCATTCGGACCAGTCACCAGAATTTTGCTGTTCTTTGAAAGTGGTAATACACCAGCTTCATTTTTCAATAGCGTGATGGCTTCGGATGCGGCAGTATAAGCTAACTTTTTATGTGCCTCACTAAATGCCTCTAAATTGGGCTCAACAAAGGGATGGTCGAACAGACCCAGTTTATACTTAAGATTTAAGATGCGCCTTACGGCATCATCTAAGCGTTCCATACTAACGGCGCCTTCTCTAACGAGTTCTACAAGCAGATCATTATACCTAAGGTAATCGTAAGGAATCATAGACATATCCACACCGGCATTGAAAGCAAGCCGAATGGCCTCCTTATGAGAGGATGCCACTTTATCACGATTGTGCAGATTCTCAATATCCGCCCAATCGGTTACCACCAGTCCGTTAAAACCCAACTCCTTCTTTAACAATCCGGTAATGATATCACGACTGGCATGTACGGGAATTCCGTTAATTAAGCCTGAGTTAATCATGACTGAGGCGGCTCCCGCCTCTACAGCCTCCTGGAATGAAGGCAAATGATATTCCCGCAGAGAAATATCAGATATTTCGGAGGGCGTGCGGTCTTTTCCTGAAGATGCCAGGGTGGAATAGCCGATAAAATGCTTTAAACAGGCAGCCACGCTGGTTGAGCAATTCAGCTCTTTTCCCTGATAGCCTTTAACGACCTCTACTCCCAATTGGGAAATCAAATAGGGATCTTCTCCAAAAGTTTCCCACATTCGTGCCCATCTCGGATCAACACCTAAATCCAATACCGGTGAGAAGTTCCAAGAAATATTAGATGCCCGTGTTTCAACTGCAGTTGCTTTGGCAGCCTGATAAACCAAATCACGGTTCCAGGTGGCAGCTTGTGCAATTTGCTGAGGAAACATAGTGGCTTCTGCCGTGTACGTAGCACCATGAATGGCATCAATGCCATAAAGAACCGGTATTTTTAAGCGGGTCTCTTCCGTGGCAACTTTTTGGATAGAAGAAACTACATGATGCCAGGTATCAACATCACGTGCTCTGTTGTTAGCCGTATTTAGGACTGAGCCCACGTGGTAGTTGACAAGCGCCTCCTGAATGAGTGCAGTGTCCATTTGTAAGGGCTCGTAGCTTGAATGCGCATTCTCACCCTTGGTGATTACATCCAGTGTTATCTGAGCCGTTTGTCCGACTTTCTCTTCAAGGGTCATTTGTTTAATCAAATCCTCCACAAAGGGAATTCGCTCCACCGTATCGGAAGGAGACGGAGCGCAGCCAATCATAAATGCTGCTGCAATTAGCAGGGATACTACTTTGATAGTGTTCATATAAAAAAAATTAAAATTACAGCTTGCCTCTATTTAGCAAATTGCTGATTTTAAACAACTTGCACCTGTAGACTCCGCCTTGCGGGTACCGATTCTCGGTATCCACTTCGTTACAACTTCCGTTTCATTTCTCCCGCCTTGCGGGATTCTGCTACGCTACACCTCTCAACCTATCTCCCCTTTCTATCCCATCAACCCTACTCACCCTCTCGACCTCTCAACCTATCGACCTAATGGGCAACCATCAGCTTGGATGCGTGCGTGCTACCGGCTGATGTTACCTGAATAAAATACAAGCCACTGTGCCATGCGCTGGTGTCAAAGGTGTAGTTCATTTCGGAACGGACATCAAACATTTTGGATTTTACAACTTTGCCGGAAAAATTATAAACATCGACTTTCGCATCGACCAGGTCCTGATTGAAAGAAAGTTGGAAATACTGGCTGCAAGGATTGGGATAGATCCGCATGGGGTTCATCCTGGTATCATTCAAGGAAGAGGGCGACCTTTCTTTGATCTCAAACCAACTCATATTGAACTCCCGGCTGGCGACATAAATCCGAAGTGTATAATGCCCGGAAGGTAAGGTGATCTCTTCATGCTCAACGCGCCAGCTTTGCCATCCGCCTGTTGAAGGAACCGAATAACTGCCAACTACTTGCTTCAAATTATTAGCATCCAACAGCTGCACTTCAAAACGGCCATTGGAAGCCAGCGCAGCAATGCTGTAATTAAAGGCAAAGGTCCCCTCCTTTTTAATGGTTACCAGAAAATCAATAAAATCCCCATTATCCGTGTAGCCAAAATTTAAACCGCCGGGATTGGCAGCATCCTCCGTTTGCTCAAAAGACAATCCCTCCTGGTAATAGTAGTCCTGCATTACAACCTTTCCCGGAAGCTGAAGTCTGACGGGCAGGTTATTGATGACTTCAAGTAGAGAGAATTGTATCAGTGGACGTTGATAAACATCCTCTACCGAAGCGCCCGAATAGTTGAGTAGGATCAAATCCCCGTAATACATCCTGTCGGCCATGGTTATTTCCAGAATCTTATCAGAGGATGAACTCCGCACAATGTGCTCTATTTGCAGGGGCTGTGTCCTGTTATAGACAGAAAAATCATCGACAGAAATAATGGCTGATTCTGACACTGCCGCATTCAGAGAGAGGTATAGCTTATCGCCCTCATAAGAGGTTGCCGCCGCCACTGCTTCAAAATCTACCTGATCGATGGTCACCGGGTCAGAGAACTTAAAGTAATTGAGATTACCACCCCCCTTGAGATTTGTAACCTTCAATACATTCACGCCCTCATTAAGCACCACATTGTTAATCGTGAAAGTCTCATAACTCTGCCATCCGCCGGTGGAAGGCAAGGTCAGCACCGGCGTTACATCTGCACCATTGACCTGTATGCGCAATTTGGTCTGCGCGTTATTGCTGGCATACCTTATAGAAAACGTATAACCGGCTGTTGCATCGGAAGTGATCGTGTATTGCATCCACTCACCCGGCTCAAACCAACCCACGTTATACCCATTTGTTGCGTCATTATCTGAACATGGGTCTATATCCACCCCATCGTTCCTGTAGGACCATCCTCTATTCCATGCCGTATAAGAACCGGTATCCCCATGGTGATTGGCTGTATCGTTGTCGAAATAGGCCACATTATTTCTGCCCAGATCGTAATCGGTAAAGAATATGGCTTCGCCTATGACGTGCTTTTTGAACGGGATGGCTTCATAGCTGTCTATTTGTCGTGTAAGGGCATCAATCACATCATACTGCACCGTACAATTTTCAATTCTATGGCTTTCGGCCCATTTCATGACCGCGTCAAAAGCGGCATCTGCGCTCATTTGAGGTGTTCCATTTTTCCAGTAATTGAGCAAATTGGTATATTCCTGCGGAGTGGAAACCTTCAGCACGTTGTTGATGCCACTCTTTTTAACCGGCCACCAGCTCCACCCAATGTTATGGGCTTCAAATAGCGATGTGGCATTGGTGAACCAGGTATTCGAGTTTTCGCCCGATTCGCTCATCCACAGCGGCACATTTAATCGATCCCGCTTTTCAAGGATCCAGTCCAATGAATTAGGACCATTAAAACTCCAGTACTTATGAAAGGTAAAGGCCAGGTTGTCATCGTAATGGGCCAATTCATCCATCCCATTGTAATTATTGCCCCAACAGTTACCCGAGACAAACACCAGGTGGTTGGTGTTCACGGTTCGAATGGTGTCAATCATTCGTTCGAAAATATCTATAATCGGTTTATTTTGATTACAGTTACAGCCGTTTTGATTACCGCTGTTTTCAAAATCCCAATTAACTTCATTGATGAGATCAAATCCCCCCACCCAGGGTTCATCCTTATACCTTTTAGCAATTTCGTACCAAAGGGCAGTAAGTTTGGAACGGTTTTGTTCGCTTTCCCACAACGAGGGTTTGGATGGATCGTAATCTGAGATGTCGGCATTTTTCCCTTGTCCACCAGGCGCTCCATGCATATCGAGAAAAACATACATTTCATTGGCAGCACACCAGGCTATCAGCTCGTCCAACATCTCAAAACCTTTATCCAGCCAGGTGTTCTGACCGGGAACAGGTTCGTCTTCAATAGGCAGCGTAAACCATTTGTAATGAAGGGCCGGCCTTATGGAATTAAAACCCCAGGCTTTCATCGAATCCACATCGGCACGGGTAAAGTGGCTGTCCAGCCATGCCTCGTAAAAAATATCAGTTTTTGCTTCTCCAATGGTTTCAATGAGTTTTTCACGAAACTGCCACTGGGTGTTAATGCCCGCATCGGTCGATTGCAGCATGTAGCCTTCCTGTATCATCCAGTTGCCGGTACCAATACTCCTTGATATAAAATTGTTACCGTTACCATCCACAATGTTTTTTCCCTCTGCGCGGAGAAAGCCCTGCGACAAGGCATTATTACCCGAAAGCAATAATAAAGGCAGTAGTAAGAGCAGGGACTTAAGCAGTTGTTGTATTCTGTTTCTCATGCTCGCTTTGTTTTTATGCGTTTAATCCAAATATCCATATCAGTGCAACGAATAGCAATACAATCGGATGCCTATTCTTCTTCGCCACTTGGGAAAATGTAAACCTGGGCAGGAACGGAACGGTTACCATGCCTATCAATTGTATACACAAAAACCTGATAGCCCTTTAGTTCTAGGTCGGTTAATTGATAGGAACTGATCAATTCATCAGAATTGATCTGCTCATCGTCATATACAATTGCAATCTTTTGGGCCATATCACCTGCTGGATTGGTCCACTCTAACAAGGCGGTTTTATACCCTATCTGAGCGGTTAAATCTCTTACTTTTGGTGAATAAATGCGATGGCTGATGTATTGCTCGTAGTTATCCTCCATCTTTTCGCACCCTAGCAGGACTGATATCACCAGCGCCATCAGCCAATATTTAGTCTTTTCCATAATCTTCTTAATTACTTCCGTAAAGCGTTAATTCTGAAATATTCACATAGATCTCACTACCAAAATTCTCCGTTATGGATAATTTTAAATATCTGGAGAGTGCAATGGCCGATGGCAGGTTGTAGCTATGGCCTTCGACAGCAGCCTTTATATAATCTTCAGGCACACGACCTTCTGAATCTCTGGGATCTTCCAGTGAATGTTCGGCAATCAGCGTCCAGTTGGCTTTATCATCACTTGTGTATAAGCGAAAAGCTTTAAAATTTTCATCCTGGTAATAATAATACGCTGTTTCGTTACCATACCAATAAGCTCTTTGCCATAAAGTAAAACGGTTAACCACAGCATCATCCTGTCCCAAATCGATGACAATATCCAGCGGAAAGTTTAACTGCCCCCCGTTATTGTCTCTCGAAATCATGGCATAACTGCCCTGGCCGTTCGAACCCAGATAGTCGATCTCACCGTCCCAGAGGTTGACAGTTCTTCCTTCGTGGGCATCGCCATTCACACTTAAATTACTCACCAAAGTCCATAAAGATTTATCTATCTCCTCCTCAAATAGGGGTGTATGGTTCCCCTTTGTCACCTTCTCCGTTTTATTTTCGTAAAAATCTTCCACCATCACAAAAAACTCTTTGGGATTGGTATTCATACCTCTGACAATCAACGACTCATTCTTCCGGGAGGAAGACAAATAGATGGGCTCTGACTCTTCTGCGCCCTCTTCTTTATAAGTTAGCCAAGTGTACACGATGTCGGCAGCAGGATTGACCCAGCTGATTTTCACACCACCAAATTCAGGCTCTATTTCAATGCTTTCCTTAACTATTTCAATGTTCGAAATAAGCGGCCTTATCTTTACTTCTACAGGCTCACTCGGTATTCTGCTGCTATTCACAGCCACGACCTGTACAGTATGTTCTTCGGTGTCGTTGTAGCCTTTTAGGTACAAGGTGTCGTTGTACAGACTGCTGACAGCAAACAATTCCTGACCCAGCGTATTGGTATAATAAGCTTTGGCATAAAGGACATCCGGATCATCAGGCAGTTGACAAATAATTTTTGCCCCTCCGTTGGTAGGGATAACTTCAACTCCGGTGACTCTGCCCGGAGCCATGACGCTTTCTTCCTCGTCACAGGCAAGCAATATGAGCACAAATGCCAGTATTGGAAATAATATTTTTGTTTTCATATGTAGGTTACTTTTCATAGTCATGTTAACACAAATTCATAGGCAACTACCAACCCAAATTCTGAATCAGATTAGGGTTTCGGGATAGCTCTTCCGTTCTAATGGGCTGGAAATAGTCACGAGGGGTAATGAAAGAGCGCTCTCCCACGTTAATGAGCGTATAGAATCGGTCGGCCTGGCTCTCTGTTACACTCCAACCTTTTACCGGCGTTGCAAAGTATACTTCCGCTTGCTTCCAGCGGCGAATATCATCGTAGCGGTGACCTTCAAATGCCAGCTCAATCAAACGCTCCTGCTGAATGATTTCCCGCAAGCCGTCTTGAGAAAGATGCTTGCCTACCGTCCTGGCTAAAGATGGATCAGACCAGGCATCTTCAACATTTGGCAAACCGGCTCTTTTGCGCACTTCATTGAGAGCTGCATACACTTCGAGGCCGGGACCAATGTATTCATTGTAGGCTTCGGCATAGTTCAGGTAAAGCTCCGACATACGCATGAGCGGCCAGGGATAATTAATCAGATTGGCATAAGCATCGCCTTGTGTATCGGGATGAATGTATTTTTTCAAGCCATACCCTGAAACCAGATAGTCGTTGGAGCTCCCCATTTTTCCACCAGGTTCTTCACCATTGCGCATTCTTAAATGCTGTTTGATACCATGAGCCCTGTTATAGCCCCTGTCAAAAGCGATGGTTGCGTAAAACCGGGGCTCCCTGTCGAAATGCAATTGCACGGTCTCCTGGCCTATTTGTACGACAAAAACACTCAGATCTGCACTGGCGCCCCTGCGCAACGCGTATTTATTATCGTAATCAAAAGTCAGATCCTGATCAATAGGCAAGCCATTTTTGGTATAATACAATTCGGCCATCCGGTAGGTTGGGGACAACCATTGCCAGGCAGCTTCATTACTGGATGCGGCCGTGTTTTTTATTAAAGTGGAGGCTTGTATTTGATACCAGTCATTTGTCACCCTCGACAAGCCCCAGATCAATTCACTGTTCCAGCGATCTACAAACATGAATTTATAGTTGTAAATGGCCTCTGTAAACAAGGAATCATAAATAACATTGGCATTATCATAGTCGCGGTACTCACCATTAAAGAAATACATCTTTACGCCGTTACTTTGAGCCAGTTGTAGGGCGTAATCTGCAGCTTCCAGTGCCTTGGCCCACTTTTCATTGTCGTAACTGGTATTGAACAAGGCTTTACCATTCTTATCCGTATAGCCTGCATAAAAGGCTGCATTGCCGTTGAAAAGCGGACTGGCAGCGTAAAGCAAAACCCTTGATTTCATAGCCGCAGCTATGGTCCGATCAACACGACCCAGAAAGTTGGTATTGATCACCCTTGCAGGTAAATCGGGAATGGCCAGGTCTATTTCAGACTCGATGTAGTCAAAACACTCATCTACTGAATTTCTATACACACGCACTTCCTCAGGGGATGCCGATATCGGAAAATTTTTATCCATAATTGGAATGGGACCGTAACGCATGACCAGCAAAAAATGATAGTAGGCTTTTAAAAACCGGACTTCTGCACCCCACTCCCGCTTTTCCCTTTCGGTCATATCCGGCACATTGACAATGTTCTCCAAGAAAATATTGCAATCATTAATGGCATTGTACAAAGATGGTTGCCAGCTTCCCCCGTTAAAACCTTGCCAGAGCGACAACAAGGGATCGCCAACGGATTGCTTCCCTCTCATGACCTCCAGACCATTCACCGACTGACGAATGGGTGAGGTTAACTCATCCGTCAGGGTGGCATGGGTACCATATAAATCATCACTCTTTGGCAAGTAGGAATAGCAAGTGGCCAAAGCCTTATAGGCTTGCTCTTTTCGTTCAAAGACCAAAGACAGCTCCTGGGTTTTTTCAGGTACAATGTCCAGATATTCGCAACCCGTGGCGAATAGCGTAAGCAGAAGTACTACAAGTACATTTCCAGGTATTTTCATTTTTACTTCAATTAAAATGTTACGTTCATACCAATATTAAATATGCGTTGCGTAGGGTAACCCAAGCCATTGTCTCCCATCTCCGGATCCCACAACTTGAACTTGCTGAAATAGAGAAGGTTGTTCCCACTTACATAAAACCGGAGGTTTTGCGCATTTATTTTTTGCAAGACGGATTGGGGCAAACTATAGCCCACTTCAAAACTTTTCAGTCGCAGAAAACTGCCATCTCTCAACCACCAGGTGGAGCGTTGCTCATTATTGGCAATGGGAGTGGTACTTAATCTCGGCCAAAATGCATAAGGATCGGGATTAAACTCCGACCAGTGATTGTCGGCTATAATGTCCAGGGCATTGCGCTCATTAACAAAGGGCGCAATTTTATCCGGTGCAATCATAAAGGATGAACGCGCTGAGCCTTGAAAGAAAAAGGAGGCATCGAAACCTTTATGCCCGGCTGTTAGTCCAAATCCATAAATAATTTCAGGAACAGTGGGAAAACCAATGGGCACCTGATCATTTTCATCAATTCTGCCATCGTCGTTAATATCCACGTACTTTATATCACCAGGCAGATAGTTGTTGCCATAAGTCTGCACCGGAGAATTCTGAATATCGGCCGCATCAATAAACAGGCGATCGGCCACCAAACCCCACATTTGATTGATGGGATAGCCCATACGACTCATGTAATCATACGGATACTGTGGCTCGCCATTGGCTATGATTTCATTGGTAGCATAGGTAAAATTGGCACGTCCTATCAAATACAAGCCATTAAAAAAGGAATGGTTATAATCTGCAGAACCATCAAAACCGTGGGACATCGCCTCACCAATATTGCTTTTTATCTGTGATGAAAGACCGCTGGTGGCAGGGATATATTCATACGGCATGTAAATATTGGATCGGTTTTCCCGGAAATAATCACCCTGTAAGGTGAGTTTTTCAAACAGAACCATCTCCAGTCCAAGATTCAATTTTTTCGCTATTTCCCAGGTAACCGATTCATTGGCATAGCGACTGATACTATAACCATTGTACCAGGTAGAAAAATCCTGGCCCCAGGCATAACCTCTGCCGCCATCGTTGATATTGACATCGGACATATAAAAGAAGCGGTCACTTTCTGCAGATATGGCATCGTTACCTACCAAACCATAAGTCGCCCTGAATTTCAGCAGGTTAATCGTTGGTTTTAATCCGGACCAAAAATTTTCTTCTGAAATGGTATAGCCAATACCTGCCGATGGGAAAAATCCAAAGCGGTGCTCTTTGGCAAAGCGTTCAGAACCATTGTAACCGAAGTTTAACTCCAAAAAGTATTTCTTGTCATAGCCATAAGTCGTACGACCGGCTAAACCCATATTTCGGGCAGGCAATGAAGTATATACATTACTTGCGCCCTGAATGGTATTTAAACGCTCTTCCCGTGTGTATACAAACAAGCCCCCCACACTGTGTTTGCCAAACTCCCGGTCATAAATAGTGGCCAACTCAAAATAAACCCGGCTATTGGCATTGGTCCATGTACTGGGGTCATTCAAATAGTCCGTGCCTTCGTTCAATTGTATGATACCAATTCTCTCCTCAGGCGATTCGGCAGAAGGTGGCTGATAGGACAATCCATCGTAATAAAAGGGATCAAAGCTTCTGCTACTTCCATAGGAACTATAGTTACGTATAGAAGCCATACCCCTGGCAGATAATCCTTCGGTAAGGCCTCCCAAATCCTGCTCAAGTTGAAACTGAGAAAGAATGGTGGACGAAAACTCATCTCTGTAGCCCTTAACCATGTCGGCATAGGGATTGGGATAAAACTGACCGCCTCCACGACTTTTATTGCCAAACATCGTATGATTGACAAATTCCGTTGAACTTGTTCCGATTAACACATTTGGACTTCTGGGGAAATATTTCGGAAAAGTCACCGGATTGGCATTCATGACACTTCTGAACACATCCGAAGCATTTTCCGATGGCCCCTTATACTGCGTAAACAAGGAATAAAGCTTGGTAGAAAGCTTCGTTGTTTTGGTTAGATTGATGTTGACATTGGCTCTTAAATTGTAACGCTTAATGTCGATGTTGTTATTGAAATTATTTTGATTATCGACCTTAAGCAAGCCTGTTTCGTTATTAAAGGAGGCTGACACATAGTACTGAGCAATACCTCCTCCACCTGTAACATTGAGATTGGCACGTGAGTTATAAGTCTGGTTTTTGAACAACTCGTCGTACCAATCCACATTTGGATAAATAAAAGGATTAAGATTGTTGCGAGTATGTTCGATCTTTTCTTTGGAATAATACAGCTGCGCTTCAGGGACTCGGGTGCGCAGTGCCTTATTGTATTGGTCCATGTAATCCATACCATTAAGAAAGGAATTCAACTTAGTTGGACTGGCAATGGAGGTTTCAACACGGGCAGTAATTTTTGCCTTGCCTTCTTTCCCTTCTTTGGTATTGACCAGAATAACGCCATTGGCACCCCTTGCCCCATATAAAGCAGTAGCTGTGGCATCCTTCATAATGGAGAAACTGGCAATGTTATCGGGCTCAATTCGGGCCAGATCCTCTGATGAAATTTCAAAGCCATCCAATAGAATCAATGGACTGTTGGCATAGCCAAAAGAGGTCACGCCCCGGATAAAAAATTCAGAATTATCCTGCCCGGGTTCACCTGAACGTTGATAAGAGACAATTCCGGCCATCCGACCGGCAAGTGCACCGGTCAGATTCGAGGCCGGCTGTTTGAGTTCAGCAGGCCGGATGGTGGTAATAGAGCCGATGACACTCTCCTTTTTTTGTTTAGAAAAAGCCACAACCTGCACTTCTCCCAATTGCGAAAGGATTTCGGATAGCACAATATCCATTTGGTTGGAACTATCAACAATTCGTTCTATCGTTTCAAAACCAATAAAAGAAAAAATCAGGGTATCGCCCTCTGAAACATTCTGAATGACGTAACGTCCGTCAAAATCGGTAATCACGCCATTGCTTGTATTCTTTTGAACCACATTAACCCCGGTTAACGGGTCGCCATTGCCTTCTACAACCAGGCCTCGCACTAGCTTAGACTGGGCAAAACCAGTCGTAGTAAATAGCAGCAACAAAAAGACTGTAGATAATTTTCCTATTTTCATTAGATTCAGATTGATAATTATTAGATTCAGATTGAAAATTATTCGCTATTCATTTTCTTGTTCGAAGGACGAGAATATCTAATCCATAGCGCTCTATCAAATCTGACAACTGGATTAACTCTAAACCAATGGAAATGAAAATTATCAAAACATAGACAACAAAGATCAAAGCGATGACAATAAGACAATTACAATTACATAAAATTACAAACTTCTGATAAAAAAGTTTAAATCCTCATCACGGTTTAATCCGAGTTTTTTACGAATCCGGTAGCGGCTGGTATCAAAACTACTGTTGGAAATATTAAGAAATGCAGCAATCTCTTTGGAACTCATATTGATTCTGATAAGTGCAATTATGCGTATATCATTGTCTGTTAAAGCGGGATACGCCTTTGAAATGCGAATAATCAGGTCCTGATTGCTCTCTGAGAAAAGCTTGTGATAAAGAAACAGCTTCTTTTCCCTGTTCAATTCCTCATCAATTTTGGTTACGCAGCGACTGGCTTCTGAATTACGCATTCTGGAAAGAATTCCCTTGAGATCGAGCAGAAAACTGTTTTTATGCGCGATCACTTCAAGAAATTGCATCAACTGTTCATGCTTTGACTCGACAGCTTCCTTTTTCAAACGCTTTTCATAAGCTAACCTGTTCAAACGCGCATTATCCTTCAGTTCCTTTAAGATCAAAAATGCGACATAGCCAAATATGATTAACCCAATCACCA
>Ga0079223_10001095_pt1 | contig 15605 bp, 14 predicted proteins | sample Stecom2011_FD_75072 | JGI IMG/M metagenome (GOLD analysis project Ga0079223, IMG submission 75072) | Agricultural soil microbial communities from Utah to study Nitrogen management - Steer compost 2011 | ecosystem: Environmental > Terrestrial > Soil > Agricultural land | place: USA: Utah... | reverse complement strand
TGTCCTCGACGGTGGACTTCTCTAAGTCGAGGATGTTCAGCAACATGCCCTGGTGTTGGTCTGGGATCAGCTCGCCGGCTTCATCCACCACGGTGCGCAGCTCCTCGGGGGCGAGGTGCTCAATGTGGATGTAAGCTTTGTGAATACCAAACAGTTTAGTGACGCCATTGCTGATGCCATTCACCAGTATTACCGCGGGCGCCAACACAAAAGCCAGCGGGCGTAAAATTAGACTGGCAAAAAACGAGATACGCTCGGGGTACAAAGTGGCAACCGTTTTGGGTGTTACCTCGGCAAATACCAACATCACCAACGTCAGTAACAGCCCGCCAATGGCAACGCCGGAGTTGCCCAGTAAGCGAATAGCGATCACTGTGGTAATGGCGGCGGCAAAGTTATTGGCTAAATTATTGCCAATTAAAATCAAGCCAATAAGGCGATCGGGACGACGCAGCAAACGCTCGACACGCAGGGCGCCGCGATCGCCCTTTTTGCACAAATGTTTTAGGCGATAGCGGTTAATGGCCATCATCGCGGTCTCGGCGCTGGAAAAAAAGCCCGAGAGGATGAGTAACCCTAAAAGGATGCCAAACAGTAATTCTATTGAAATATCGCTCAAGGAGATGCCGTACCTTTATTGCTTTTCGGCAGGTTATCTTGCAGCAGTCGAGGGTAATGCGCAACCGATAAAGCCGTCATTTTACGGCGATTAAGCGAGAATAAACTCGAGCACGAACTTACTGCCAAAATAAGCCAGCATCAACATGCTAAAGCCGACTAAAGTCCAGCGAATGGCCGTGTACCCGCGCCAGCCCAAGCTGTGGCGACCCCACAAAAGCACGCTGTAAATCAACCAGGCCAACAGGGTAAAGACGGTTTTGTGGACCACGTGTTGCGCAAAAATATCATCGAGAAAGATAATCCCCGTGATAATTGCCGCGCTGAGCAAGAGCTGCCCGGCCCATAACAGCTCAAACAACAGCGATTCCATAGTTTGCAGCGGTGGCAGCAAGCCTATTGCCCCGAGTGAGCGCTTTTGTCTTAAACGATGGTTTTGAAAAGCCAAAAACAGCGCTTGCAGTGTGGCAATGGTGAGCAAACTGTAAGCCAGGATTGACAGCAGTATGTGGGAGGTAAGGCCTGGGGTAAGGGACAGCACTGGGTTGTTGTTAAGCGGCATCAGGCTGACCGCAATGGCGATGATGGTAAGAGGAAAAAGCAGTATGAATAAATTGTGTAAAGGCTTGCGGATGGCGCTGATCAGCACCACAAGATTGACAGTAAAAAAGATCAGCGACAGCATCGGGAAAAAGTTTAACGCCATCCCTAGTGGCTGAATAATCAGTTGCGCGCAACCGGCCCCGTGCGCGATCAGAGCCGGCGCCGTTAATAGGTATAGGCGTTGGCGCTGAATTGGGGTTTGGCGCCAAAGCGAGACAAACAAATAGCTTGCCGCCAGCAGGTAAAGGGCGAGGGCAATTAAATTAATGTCGAATGCTGACATGGTTGGGCTAAATCCTTTATTGTGTAGCGTTGCAGGTGCAATGGTTTCAGCGTCTAACAGACATCTTTAACGAAAGTGTGTCACAAGCGCGGGTGTAAGAGAAGCCCGGTAATAAGAATCAGTCTCTTTTGTGCGCTGGCCTATTATCCTCCATTTAAAGCGGCCGCCGCCATGCACAGGGGTATAAATAATTGCCTCTGTGGGTTAAATGCAGCCGATCGATAGCGCGGTTTAGTGGCAACAACGGCAGTTCAAGGTAGTGTAGGCGTGCTATAGCACGCTATAATAGCGTTTTTTAGCCGGCGCGGCTGGGCCGCAGGCTAGTGGTAAGTAGGTGACGGACAGCGTTTAACGCTTTCGCACAATAAAGTCTTATGCGGTAAACCATGGTAAGCCGCCAGATTAAAGGCACCAGTGTCATTATGTTTGAAAATCTGCAGGATCGACTTTCAGGTACGTTTAAAAAAATCACCGGCAAGGCGCGTCTAACCGACGATAATATCCAAGCCACTTTGCGCGAGGTTCGCAAAGCCCTGCTTGAGGCTGATGTGGCGCTGCCAGTGGTAAAAGACTTTGTTGGCCGGGTGCGCTCGCGCGCGCTGGGTACGCAAGTGGGTAAGGCGCTTAACCCAGGGCAACAGTTTTTAAAGATCGTAGAGACCGAGTTGGTCGAGATGATGGGCGAGGCAAACGAGTCGCTCAACTTATCCGTGCAGCCACCGGCGGTGATCCTCATGGCCGGTCTTCAGGGTGCCGGTAAAACCACCTCGGTGGCCAAACTGGCTAAGTTTTTGACCGAGCGAGAAAAAAAGAAAGTGTTGGTGGTGAGTGTGGACGTTTATCGTCCTGCCGCGATTGCACAGCTGCAAACTCTGGCAACAGAGGTGGGCGTCGAGTGCTTTGCCTCAACCGCCGAGCAAAAGCCCGTGGACATTGCCCGCAATGCCATAGACCACGCGAAGCGTCAGTTCTTTGATGTGTTGCTAATTGATATCGCAGGGCGCTTGCACATCGATGAAACCTTGATGAGCGAGATCCAGCAGCTGCACGAAGTAGCCAAGCCCATTGAGACGCTTTTTGTTATCGATGCCATGATTGGTCAGGATGCGGTAAACACCGCCAAGGCCTTTAACGATGCGCTGCCTTTAACCGGTGTGATTTTAACCAAGGCCGATGGCGACGCTCGCGGTGGCGCGGCACTGTCGGTGCGACAGGTAACCGGCAAGCCTATTAAGTTTTTAGGTATGGGCGAAAAAGTCGACGCACTGGAGCCATTTCACCCAGATCGCATTGCCTCGCGCATTCTAGGCATGGGCGACATCATGTCGCTGATTGAAGACGCCGAGCGCAAAATTGACCGCGATAAAGCCGAGCGCTTGATGCAGAAAGTCAGCAAAGGCAAACGCTTTGATTTAAACGATCTGCGCGATCAGCTGCAACAGATGCAAGATATGGGGGGCTTGGCTGGCTTGATGGACAAGTTGCCGGGCATGGGCAATATGGCCAAAATGGCGCAGCAAGCCGATATGGGCAAACAGTTTAAAGTGATGGAGGCGCTGATCGGCTCTATGACCCCGTGGGAGCGACGTCATCCAGATGATTTAAACAGCTCGCGCAAGCGCCGCATCACCCGTGGCTCGGGCACGCAAATCCAAGATCTTAACCGACTGTTAAAACAGCATAAGCAGATGGCTAAGATGATGAAAAAAATGAAAGGCGGCGGCATGAACAAAATGATGCGCGGTCTGGGTGGAATGATGCCCGGCGGCGGCGGGGGGATGCCTCCAGGTGGCGGCTTACCGCCGGGCTTTGGGCGCTAAGCCAGAGCCTGTAAACGTTTGCAAAAGCTCTCTGGCGCTGCCGAGGGGTTATTGCTGCTAAAATCCCCGCCACAGTGCGGGGATTTTTTTAATAAAAGTGGGCATTGGCGTGTTTGCCAAAGTGGTGAGTCCTCGGCCTGTTTAACGCCGTTTTAAAGCGCGCCCTGTTACGATAATAAACCGACATTTAGGCGGATAGCCCATGAGCATAAAAACCTCAAGCATAAACCTGACTCAGAACCTAGACGACTTATCGGTAGAGCAGTTGCACAACTTACTGCACCGCTATCGGCGTATAATGGGTGGCAGCGGTTATGGCTTTTGGGAGTGGAATCTAGAGACTGGGGTAATCGAGTGGGCGGGCAACTTTTGGCAGCAGCTAGGCTATAGCGCAGCAGAGCAAGAGAGGTTCTCTGACGCCGAGCAGCTGCAAAGCTACATTCATCCCGATGACCGAGACCTCACCTTTGAGGCGGTGCGCCACCACTTGCGCTCGGCCGAGCTGTTGCACAGCTGTTATCGGTTGCGCACTAAAAGCGGTGATTATCTCTGGGTTCAGGTGCGCGCCGACTCCATTCGCGATGAGCAGGGCAACGTCGAGTGTTTATCGGGGGTTAACTTTGACGTTACCGAGCTAAAGCACACAGAGCAAGCGCTGCGCGAGAGCGAACAGCGCCAAGTGCGAATCATTCAGGCCTCCAAAGACGGTGTCTGGGAGTGGTCCGCTGAGAGCGGCGATGTGCATTTTACCGATCGCTGCTGGGAGCATTTGGGTTACAGCCAAAGCGCAGAAGATTTACCTTTGCGGCAAAGTCGCTTACAGCAGTGGCGCGAGCATATTCATAAAGACGATCTGTCAAAATTCGATCGCTCGTTACAGCAGCATATGGCGGGGCAGGACGTTTTTGATATCGAGTATCGAGCCCATACCAAACAAGGCGGCATACGCTGGATACGTACCCGTGGGCGCGCCAGTTTTGACGATCAAGGCCGGCCCACGCGCATGTCCGGCACCAATATGGATATCACCTACATCAAGCGCGCTGAGCAGCGGGTGGTGCAGGCAAAAGAGGCGGCCGAAAAAGCCAGTCGAGTTAAAAGCGAATTTTTATCCAGCGTTAGCCATGAGTTGCGCACGCCGCTTAACGCCATTTTGGGTTATGCCCAACTGTTTCAGTACGACGGTAATTTGCAAGCGGTGCAAAAAGAGAACCTACAAGAGATACGCCTGGCCGGTGAACACCTGTTGCGCCTGATTAATGATGTTCTCGATTTGGCGAAAATTGAATCGGGCAATCTGCAAACCCGATTGCAATCGGTATTGGCGGCGCGGGTATTAAGCGATTGTTTTACCTTGCTGCAGCCGCAGGCCGATACGCGCGGGGTTGTTTTGCAGGTGGATTATCAGGGTTTGGCTCAAGCGTGCGTTGTGGCCGACCCGGTTCATCTTAAGCAGGCGCTGCTTAATTTGTTGAGCAATGCCATTAAATACAATCGGGTTGGCGGTGAGGTGGCGGTAACCTTCAGCCTGTTAGAGGATCAGTTCTTGCGCATCAGCGTGCAGGACACAGGGGTAGGTATTGCCACCGGCCGGCACGCCGAAGTGTTTCAGCCCTTTAACCGCTTACACGCCGAGATGAGTAACATCGAGGGCTCGGGTGTCGGTTTGATGATCACCAAACGCTTACTCGAAACCATGCACGGTCGCATTGGCTTTAGCAGCGACACAGATGCCGGGGCCTGTTTCTGGCTGGATTTACCCTATTGCTCGCAGGCTCAAACCGAGTTGCCGCAAGCCGCCCCTGCGGTTTCTTTAGAGCCGCCCGAGCTGCTGGCGTTTCAGCGCCAGTGCAAAGTGCTTTATATTGAGGATAACCACACCAACATCCGTCTGCTGCAACATTTTTTTAATCGCTACAAGCATTGCTCGCTGGAGGTTGCCGAAGAGCCTTTTTTAGGCATCTATCGTGCCCGCAGCAGTCGGCCCGATATCATTTTGCTGGATATTAACCTGCCGGGCTTGGATGGCTACGAGGTGTTAAATGTGCTGCAGCAAGATCCCGCCACCGCCTCGATACCAGTGGTGGGTTTGTCGGCTAATGTGATGTCGAGCGATGTTAAAAAAGCGCGCGCGGCAGGGTTTTACGAATATTTAACCAAGCCGCTGCAAATTAATCAGTTGGTGCAGGTGTTAAATCAACTGTTTTCAGAGCCGCGAACTGAGCCGCTGCAGCCTTAAACCAAGGTGGGCTTAAGGCAAAGTGGACTTAAAATAAAGTGGGCAGGCGAGTAAGCTCGCCCGCCAAGAAGGTTAAAACCGTGCTGCTTAGCGGATATGCTCCATGTGCTTTTTGACGATTTGCAAAATCGGTTTAAAAACCTTGGGGCCACCACAGACAATATTGCCGCTCTCTAAGTAATCGTGTCCGCCATGAAAATCACTGATCAGGCCACCGGCTTCTTTTACCAATAAGATTCCCGCTGCAATATCCCAACTGTTTAAGTTCATCTCCCAAAAAGCGTCAAAGCGGCCGGCGGCGACATAAGCCAAATCCAGCGCTGCAGAGCCTGGGCGGCGAATGCCGGCGGTTTGTCCGGCGATTTCTTGCAGCGCGGCTAAGTAGGGGGTGATGTTTTCTAGGGCGTAACCGCTAAAGGGGATGCCGGTGCCGATCAGTGCGCCGGGTAAGCCGCGCCGATTGCTGACACGAATACGACGGCCATTAAGCCGGGCGCCACGGCCGCGGCTGGCGGTAAACTCTTCGCGTTTTACGGGGTCGTACACCACGGCATGTTCTAGCTGGCCTTTAATACGGCACGCGATCGAGACCGAGTAGTGGGGGATGCCGTGAATAAAGTTGGTGGTGCCGTCGATCGGGTCGATAATCCACTCGACGTCGGTGTTGCTGCCCGGTTGGCTGCCACCTTCCTCGCCGATGATGCTGTGCTCAGGGTAAGCTTTGCGCAGGTGATAAATGATTTCTTTTTCGGCGGACTTATCCACCTCGGTGACAAAGTCGTTGCGACCTTTCTCTTCGATAGCGACAAGGTCAACGCGCTCGCCTGCGCGTTCAATCAGTTCGCCGGCCTTGCGCGCAGCGCGCAGGGCAATATTCAGCATGGGTTCCATGGGGCACCATCAACAAGTCAGAGTCATTAAAGAACGGAGGGCGTCACTGCCAAGCAGTGGCCGAGGGCGGCGATTATAGCAACCGGCTAGGTGCTAAACCAGTACAATGAACGGCAAATGTACTCCTTTGCCCGTGATTTTGTTAGAATGCCGCGCTTTTAGGCTTCCCCTTGTTCGTGGGCAGTCTTACCCAAGGGTACGCTCATGACTACAAACCGTTTAGATAACCTGCGCATTGTGCTGGTAAACACCTCCCACCCAGGCAATATTGGCGGCGCCGCCCGGGCCATGAAAAACATGGGGCTGTCCAGGTTGTACTTAGTGGCGCCTAAAGATTTCCCCGCCGAGAAGGCCGTCTGGCGCGCTGCCGGTGCGCTGGATATTCTCGACAACGCCGTGGTGGTAGAAACCCTCGACGAGGCCATCGCCGATTGTGGTTTAGTGGTGGGAACCAGTGCTCGCGAGCGGCGCATCCCCTGGCCGCTGGTCAACCCCCGCGAGTGTGGCACCAAAGCCATTGCCGAAGCCGGTGAGCACGAGGTGGCGGTGATCTTCGGGCGCGAGGATCGCGGCCTAACCAACGAGGAGCTGCACAAGTGCCATTGCCATGTGCACATTCCGGCCAACAACGATTACAGCTCGCTCAACTTAGCCTGCGCTGTGCAAGTGATCGCCTACGAGTTGCGTATGGCGCACCTGACCTGGCAAGAGGGTAAGGCTCCCACTTTTGACGATTGGGATATGCCGCCGGCTAAAGTGGGCGCGCTGGAGCACTACTATGATCACTTGCAGCAAACCTTAGAAAAGCTGGGTTTTCTAGAACCCGACAACCCGCGTCAAACCATGACCCGTCTGCGCCGCTTATACGGACGGATTCGGATGGATGAAATGGAGTTAAATATTTTGCGTGGTGTGCTTACCAGCACGCAAAACTATATCTACCACTCGCAACCCAAGCCGATTGGTCAATCCCCGAGCGATCCCGATGCGCAATAGTGCCAATCGTTGAGCTTTTAGTGACGATGACTTGGAATCTGGCGAATAGTTGAGTAAAATGGTCAGGCATTAGGGGCGACGCTGTTATTAAGCGTGTTCACGACATTGACGGGCGATTTTAACGCTAACTGTAAATCCATGAAACTGACCACTAAAGGCCGCTATGCGGTAACAGCCATGCTGGATTTGGCGCTGCACGATGACGGCAAACCCGTAAGTTTGGCCGATATCTCCGTGCGTCAGGGCATTTCTTTGTCTTATTTAGAGCAGCTGTTTGCACAGCTGCGGCGCAACTCGCTGGTCAATAGCGTGCGCGGCCCCGGTGGCGGCTACCGCTTAGCCAGCAGCGCCGGCGATATTTCCATTGTGCAAGTGGTCGATGCCGTGAGCGAGTCGCTGGACGCTACCCGCTGCCAAGGTAAAGGAGACTGCCAGGGCGGCGAGATCTGCATCACCCATCATCTGTGGCAGGATTTAAGTGGCCAAATTCATCAGTTTTTAAACGGCATAACCTTGGCCGATTTAATGGCGCGCCGCGATATTCAAACGGTCTGCGAGCGTCAGGATAAACGTCACCCCAGCGCTGCGCGCGCCAAGCAAGATATCGCGCCGTCTAACCACATTGTATGCAGCGACCGCAATTGAGCGGCGCTTGAGAGTAAGAGCTGTAGCATGATACCCATTTATTTGGATTACGCCGCAACCACCCCCGTGGACCCCGTAGTGGCCGAGGCGATGGCGAGCTGTTTAACGCTTGATGGTACTTTTGCCAACACCGCATCGCGCTCACACCTTTACGGCTGGCAGGCCGAAGAGGCGGTTGAAACCGCGCGTGGCCAAGTGGCCGAGCTGATCGGCGCCGACCCGCGTGAAATCGTTTGGACCAGCGGCGCCACCGAATCGAACAACCTCGCGTTAAAAGGTGTGTTTGAGTCGGCGGGTAAACACACCACAGCTCACCTAGCGGTGGCCGCTATCGAGCATAAGTCTGTGTTGGATCCGGCCCAGTGGCTGGCAGATCAAGGCCAGCAACTGAGCCTGATCGAGCCCGACCGCAATGGCCAAATAACCGCCGCTGCGGTTCGCAGTGCCCTGCGCGATAACACTCGGTTGGTCAGTGTGATGCTGGTCAATAACGAGTTGGGCACCATCAATCCCATCGCCGAGATCGCCCGCGTGTGCCGCGAGCACGGCTGTTTACTGCACGTCGATGCCGCCCAAGCGCTGGGTAAAATGCCGTTAAATGTGGCCCAGCTAGGGGCCGATTTACTGTCGATGTCAGCGCATAAAATGTACGGCCCCAAAGGCGTGGGCGCGCTCTATGTGCGCCGCAGCCCCGATGTCAAGGTGGCCGCTCAGATACACGGCGGCGGACAAGAGCGTGGCATGCGCTCTGGCACCCTTGCCACCCACCAGTGTGTCGGCTTTGGTGTGGCCGCCGAGCTGGCCGCCCGCGAGCTCGACAGTGTTCCGCCGCGCATTGCGGCGCTGCGCGATCGGCTCTGGAGTGGCATTGCCGAGCTGCCAGGGGTTCGCCTCAATGGCCACCCAACAGAGCGCGCCTGCGGCCACTTAAACGTCAGTTTTGGTCAGGTCGATGGCGAGCTGCTGTTGTTATCGCTGCGCGAGCTGGCGCTGTCCACAGGATCTGCTTGCACCTCGGCCACTATGGCGCCGAGCTATGTCTTAAAAGCGATTGGATTAAACGATGCCGAAGCGCTGGCGTCGCTGCGAATCACATTGGGCCGTTATAGCACAGCAGCCGATGTCGATCGCAGCATTAGCCACATTAATGCCGTAGTTGGCAAGCTCGTAGCAAAAGTCAGTTAAACCAAAGCAAGACGGCGTTAAGCCGCTTCGAGTGTCGCCACGTGCGGCATGTGATTAGTCAATCCGGGTTAGCACCCGAGCACTCAGTTACCACCGAGGTGAGAGATGTCTGAACAGGTAGAGCACCTAATCAGGAAAGAATATTCAGCGGGATTTATTACCGACATCGAGTCGGAAACCTTACCGCCAGGTCTAAACGAAGACGTGGTGCGTTTTATATCGGCAAAAAAAGATGAACCCGAATGGATGCTGCAGTGGCGACTGCAAGCGTTTCGTGCGTGGCAAGAAATGGAGGCGCCCGACTGGGCCAAAGCCAAGTTTCCACCCATCGATTTTCAGTCGATATCCTACTACAGCGCCCCCAAAAGCATGGACGAGCGTCCGCAAAGCCTAGACGAAGTTGACCCTGAACTACTGGCGACCTACGAAAAGCTAGGCATCCCCTTGCACGAGCAAGCGGTGCTGGCAGGGGTGGCTATGGACGTTGTGTTTGACTCCGTCAGTGTGGTCACCACCTTCCGCGAAAAGCTGGCCGAGGCGGGCGTTATTTTTTGCAGCATCAGTGAGGCAATTGCCACTTACCCCGAGCTGATTAAAAAGTACTTAGGCACGGTGGTGCCACAAAAAGACAACTACTTTGCCGCACTTAATTCGGCTGTGTTTTCGGATGGTTCGTTTGTCTATATCCCCAAGGGTGTGCGTTGCCCCATGGAGCTGTCGACTTACTTTCGCATTAACGAGCAAAACACCGGTCAGTTTGAGCGCACCTTGATTGTTGCCGAGGAGGGCTCCCATGTGAGCTACCTCGAAGGTTGCACCGCGCCCATGCGCGATGAAAACCAATTGCACGCAGCGGTGGTCGAGCTGATCGCGTTCGATCACGCCGAGATCAAATACTCAACGGTGCAAAACTGGTATCCAGGAGACGCCGAAGGCAAAGGCGGTATCTACAACTTTGTTACCAAGCGTGGCGTGTGCCACGAGAGCGCCAAAATCAGTTGGACTCAGGTAGAAACCGGCTCCGCCATTACCTGGAAGTACCCAAGTTGCATCTTGCGTGGCGACAACAGTGTCGGCGAGTTTTACTCGGTAGCGTTAACCAATAACCTGCAGCAGGCCGATACCGGCACCAAGATGATCCACATTGGTAAAAACACTCGCTCGACCATTATTGCCAAAGGTATTTCTGCCGGCCGCAGCGACAGCACCTACCGTGGTTTGGTGCGCATGAACGCGGGTGCCGATGGCGCGCGTAACTTTACCCAGTGCGACTCTTTGCTTATTGGCGATCAGTGTGGCGCGCACACCTTTCCGTACATTGAAAGTAAAAACCCCAGCGCTGTCATCGAACACGAGGCGACCACCTCCACGGTCAGTGATGATCAGATGTTCCTTTGCGCACAGCGTGGTCTCGACCCAGAAAAAGCCGTCTCTATGATTGTTAATGGTTTTTGTCGTGACGTGTTTAAAGAGCTACCCATGGAGTTTGCCGTTGAGGCTGGCAAATTGCTTGAGGTTAGTCTCGAGGGCTCTGTCGGTTAAGCGAGCATTTAACGCGTATTTAATCGCAGTCAAAAATTAAACGTTTGAGAGTACAGAATATATGTTACGTATAAACAACCTCTACGCCAGTGTTGAAGACAAAGAGATTCTTAAAGGCTTAAGCCTTGATGTTAAGCCCGGTGAGGTGCACGCCATAATGGGGCCAAACGGCTCGGGCAAAAGCACTTTGGCTAACGTGCTGTCGGGGCGCGACGGTTACGAGGTAAGCAGCGGCACGGTCGAGCTCAATGGCAAAAACCTACTGGAGCTTGAAGTTGAAGAGCGCGCCCGCGAAGGGGTTTTTTTGGCTTTCCAGTATCCGGTGGAAATCCCTGGCGTTAGCAACATGGAATTTTTAAAAGTCTCGGTAGACTCGATTCGCAAACACAAAGGTTTGCCCAGCTTGTCATCGATTGATTTTATGAAACTGGCCCGCGCCACCGGCAACAAAATCCAGTTGGATCAAGCGTTTTTACGCCGCGGTGTAAACGAAGGTTTCTCCGGTGGCGAGAAAAAGCGCAACGAGATCCTGCAAATGATGTTGCTCGAGCCAAGCCTGTGTATTCTGGATGAAACTGACTCGGGATTGGATATCGACGCGCTGCAAACCGTGGCCGATGGCGTTAACGCTATGCGCGACGATAAACGCAGTTTTATTGTGGTAACTCACTATCAGCGTTTGCTGGATTACATCGTGCCCGATTACGTGCACGTTTTATCCGATGGCAAGATTATTAAATCCGGCGATAAAAGTTTAGCCAAAGAGCTTGAGGCAAAAGGCTACGGCTGGCTTGAAGATGGAGTAGCTTAATGAACGATTTTCAGCAGCAGACATTGTCGCAAGCCAAACAACTGCTTGCTAAAGGGTGGCTCGCTAGCAATGAGGCGGCTCCCGCGTGGCTTACCGATATGCGCCGACAAGGTGCCAACCGCTTTGAGACAACCGCGTGGCCAAGCCGGCGCACCGAAAACTGGAAGTACACGCCGCTGACGGCGTTGGCAAAAAAGTCCTTTCAGGCCGCTAACGAAATCAACCAGGTTGAGGCGCTCGAGTGGCTCGATAGCGACGCTTACCGATTGGTGTTTACCGATGGCGTTTTGGATCAGTCCGCCAGTGGCGAGCTGCCCGCCGAGCTGGTTTTGTTTGCCGATGCCAACGCCGAGCAGGCCGAGATTATCCAGGCGCATCTGGGGCGCTTGGCCAACAGCGAACGGCACCTATTTGCCGCCATGAGCGAGGCTTTGTTAGCCCAGGGCGTGTTGTTGCACGTGGCCGCTAACAGCAAGCTCGATAAACCACTGTACGTTGTTAACCGCATCACCGAGACGGGAAAACCGCTGGCCAATACGCGTTTGTTGGTGGTGTTAGAGACCGGCGCCGAGGCCGAGGTTATTGAACACTACGCGACCGCCAGCGACGACACTAGCGGTTTTGTTAATGCCCAAACCGAAGTGGTGATTGGCCCTAACGCGCGTTTTAAACACTACCGTTTAAACCTCGAGGGCGAGACCATTCACCATGTTGGTGGTGTGTTTGTCGAGCTGTTGCGCGACGCTAACTTCGACGGCTTTGCCATTGCCAAAGGCGCCCAGTTGATGCGCATTGACTACGACTTTTTTCACCGTGGCAGCGGTGCCCATGTCGAGCTTCACGGGGTGTACTTGCCGCGCAATAAACAACTGGTGGATTATCACACCAATGTGCAGCATTGTGTGCCGCTTTGCACCACCAACGAGGTGTTCCGCGGTATTATCGGCGATCGGGCGCGGGCGGTGTTTAATGGCCGCATTCATATTCATAAAGACGCCCAGAAAACCTTGGCCGAGCTGAGCAATAAAAACTTGTTAACCTCCAATAAGGCCGAGATAGACACCAAGCCCGAGTTGGAAATCTACGCCGACGACGTGCGCTGTGCCCACGGTGCCACCGTCAGTCAGCTAGACGACGCAGCGCTGTACTTTTTACGCGCCCGCGGCATAGATAAAGACCAAGCGCGGGTTATGCTGAGCTTTGGCTTTATTAATGAGATGATCCAGCAGATCGAAAACCAATCAGTGCTCGAGTACTTACTGCCCGAGCTGGCGCGTCAATTTGGCCGCGATAGCGATTTATTATTATTCGATGGAGACGACCTTGACACAGTTTGATGTCGCCAATATTAGGCAGCAGTTTCCGATACTGGCACAAGAGGTAAATGGTCATCCGTTGGTGTACCTCGATAACGCGGCCACCACCCAAAAGCCCAACTCCGTTATCGATGCCATCGCCAATTATTATCGCTACGACAACAGCAATGTACACCGAGGTGCGCACGCACTAAGTGACCGAGCCACTGAAAAGTTTGAGGCGGCCCGTGTTCAGCTGGCGCAGTTTATTAACGCGCCGGCGCAGCAACAGCTGTTGTGGACTCGCGGCACCACCGAGGGCATTAACCTGGTGGCCTCCAGTTGGGGGCGCGCCAATTTAACCGCCGGCGACCGGATTTTGGTCTCGGCCATGGAGCATCACTCCAATATCGTACCTTGGCAGATGGCCGCCGAGGCGGTCGGCGCTCGGGTTGAGCCGATTGCGGTAAACTCAGACGGCACACTGGATCTGGACGCTTTGGCCGCGCAATTGGACGATCGCGTTAAAATGGTAGCGGTGGGGCATGTGTCCAATGCTCTGGGTAGTATTAACTCAGTGGCGCAAATCATCGCCATGGCGCGCGAGACAGGAGCGTGCACGCTGATCGATGCCGCGCAATCGATTGCCCATTGGCCCATTGATGTGCAAGCGCTCGATTGTGACTTTTTAGTCTTCTCTGGTCATAAAATGTTTGGCCCTACCGGTATTGGCGCCCTGTACGGTAAGCGCGAGCTGTTAGAGGCTATGCCCCCGTATCAGGGGGGTGGCGAGATGATCGAATCGGTCAGCTTTGCTGGCACCGTTTACAATCAGCTGCCCTATAAGTTTGAGGCGGGCACACCCAATATTGCCGGCGCCATAGGCCTGGCGGCAGCGGTGGATTTTTTGCAGTCGTTCGATCGAGCCGCCGCCGATGCTCACGAGCAACAATTGCTTAGCCTTGCCGAGCAGCAGCTGCAAGCGCTAGGGGGTTATCCGCTGGTTGGTACTTCGAGCCATAAAACCGCGGTAATGAGTTTTGTTTGTGACTTTGCCCACCCGCAAGATATCGGTATGATCCTCGATCAGCAGGGCGTTGCGGTGCGCACCGGCAACCACTGTGCGCAACCGATCATGGATCAATTTGGTATTCCTGGCACGGTGCGAGCCAGTTTTAGCGTGTACAACAATCGCGATGATGTCGATCGGCTAATAGCGGCACTGGCAAAAGCCAAAACGCTGCTGGCGTAAGCCTCATGGTAGGGTTCAGAGTTACTTTTGGAGGTTTGTATGAGTGTCGAGCAATTTAATCCCGAGCAAACGCCGCTGGTTGATGTGACGCCGGCGGCCATAAAACATTTTAGTCAGCAGTTGGCCGCCGATGCGTCCGTTAACGCGGTGCGTTTATCGGTTAAAGAAAGCGGCTGCACCGGCTTTATGTATGTACTGGATTTAGTGGCCGAGCCAAGCGCCGGCGACCGTGAATGCAGCTTGCCCGATGGCATTACGCTATACGTGGCCGAGGCGAGTGAAAGGGTGGTTCGCGGCACTAAAATTGACTATGTCACAGAGGGCGTCAACCGCCAAATATCCTTCTTAAACCCCAACGCCAAAGATTACTGCGGCTGTGGTGAAAGCTTTAACATGGGCTAAGCCCGTATACACGAGCGTTATTATGACAACAAAACGTGAAATGGTTGCATTGCTGAGCGATTGTCCCGCGCGCCGGGTGCCCGATGGCACGCCAGTGACCATTCCTAAAGACACTTTCGTTACCATTACCCAAGCGCTGGGCGGTAACTACACCCTCAGTTATCATGGCCAAATGGTAAGGGTTGACGGCACCGACGCAGCAGCGCTGGGCAAACAACCCGAAACCTTGCATTTTGACGATGCCGGCGATGGCCTGATCAATGAAGAGCAGGTGTGGGATGCTATAAAAACCGTTTACGATCCAGAGATTCCGGTGGATTTGGTAAATTTAGGTTTAATCTACGGGGTAGAGCTCGATCAAGAGCTTGGTCACGTGGCGATCACCATGACGCTAACCGCACCGGCCTGTGGCATGGGCCCGGTATTGGTAGGTGATGTTGAGTACCGGGTAGGCAAAGTGCCTAACGTAAAAAGTGTTCATGTCCAGTTGGTGTTTGATCCACCCTGGGGGCGCGAGATGATGAGCGAAGAAGCGCAACTAGAAACGGGCATGTTTTTTTGATCACCAAGGCGTGGGTGGGTTAGGTAATAGGATGAGTGAGTTTGGTACAGAAATATCCAGTCGCGATATCATCGATACATTAGGTTTTTTTGACGACTGGGAAGAACGCTACAAATACATCATCGATTTAGGTAAAGAGCTGCCGGCGCTGGATGAGCGCTACATGACCGATGAGTACCTAGTGCGCGGCTGTCAAAGCCAAGTGTGGTTGGTCAGCGAGCGGCGCGATGGTGCGCTGTACTTTACCGCCGACAGCGATGCTTTTATTGTCAAAGGCTTGCTGGCCGTAGTATTGGCGGCTTATAACGGCAAAACTCCGGCCGAGATAGAAGCCTTTGATATAGATGCGTATTTTAACGAGCTAAACCTGCTGCAGCATTTAAGTGTCACTCGCGGCAATGGCTTAAAATCCATGGTGCAGCGGATTCAGCGCACCGCCCAGCAGCTTCACTAAAGCCCGT